>BNJS01000344.1_pt1 | contig 145209 bp, 259 predicted proteins | sample 8540461 | NCBI WGS metagenome assembly BNJS01 (sample SAMD00202454, study PRJDB9452) | human saliva metagenome | isolation source: human saliva | place: Japan | reverse complement strand
GGTGCAGGTGCAGTGCAGGTGCTTTGACACCATACCAGCTGAAAGAGCCAATTTAGTGAAACAGAAAAGAAGGCAGCGGTAGTAGTAGGTAAAGATATTATTTCATTAGTTGACGATCATGTAAGAGAAATATTTGACCAAGGTCTAATTCATATCAACGAGAGAAGTAAAATGCAGAATAACATGAAGATATTTAGCATATATTTAAGTTCTATTTCAATGAGCACGTCAAAACAGCATCTGTAGTATTCAAAATAAAATTACAAATAATATTTAGGAGGATTTAATAATGAAAAGAAATTATACTTGAAGGTTTAGATTGGTGCAAATTGCGCGGCAAAATGGAAAAGGCTATTAATGAGCTTGATGGAGTGAAAGAAGCATTGTTAACTTTATGACCACAAAACTCGTTATTGAGGGAGACAGAAAAAGCAACAATACATAGAGGCCGAAAAATAGCAAAAAATTGAATCATAATGAAAAAATAAAGGAGGCCATTAGTATGGACAAAACGACTATGGCGAATACCGGATGGTGCAGCCGTGTTAGCTATAGCATTGCTTAGTTTAAATAACGAATGGTTTAGCAGATTGCTCCCTTTATAATAAGTTGTTACTTGCTGTGGAGATGTTGTAAAAGAGCTGTAAAAAATATTTTTAAAGGTCAAGTTTTCGATGAAATTTTTAATGAGTATTGCAACAATTGGTGCATTTTTATTGGTGAGTATCCTGGAAGGTGTTGCGGTTATGTTGTTTTATCGTTGGAGAACCGTTTCAAAGCTATGCAGTTGGCAAGTCGAGAAAGCCAATGCAAGCCTTGGCGGATATTCGACCAGATCGCGGCAAATGTTAGTAAGGCACAACTGGTTGCGCTGACTCCAGATGAAGTACAAATTGAGATATTATTGTAATTGAAGCAGGAGAAAAATTCCTCTTGATGGCAAGTGCAATTGAGGGAAGTTCAATGATTGATACATCGGCACCAACAGTAAGTTGAACGTCTCTTTGAAGTGAAGTTGGCGACATCCTGCGTGCATCAACATTAATGGGGTTATACAGAGGTTACTAAGGAATTGGAGACCCACTGTATAAAATTCTTTGATTTAGTTGAAAATGCAAGTAGTAAAAATCCAATTCAGAACAATTTATTACGAAGTCGGTAGATATTATACACTGTCAGGTTATACTGCAGTTTTCTAGCTATTATACCACCTTGTTATTATATGACGGGGCGACTTTTAGTGATTGGATATATAGAGCACTAGCATCCTTGTGGTATCCCGTCCGGTGTGCTTTAGTTATTTTTAATTCCTTTGAGTTTCTTCGGTGAATAGGTGAGCCTCAAAAAAGTTGTGTGTTTTAGTCAAGGTAGTAATTATTTAGAGGTGCATTAGCAGAAACTGAAATTGTTGTTTCGGATAAAACTGAACACTAACGAAAGGTGTATTTAATGTACAGAAATCCAGGGCGAGTTTCCAAAGAAGAGCTACTAGAATTAACTGCAGGTTACGTGGAAAAGTTATTCCAATCATCCGATTTCACTTTCACTGAAACGTGCATAGCAAAGAAATAGACAATGGACGTATTTTGATGTAGAAGAGATATCAGGGTCATGGTGTTATTGCAACAGTAGATGCAAAAGGTTATGGCAGGAAATATCAAATCCTAAGAAATGATGGATATCCCTATTTCAAGGAGGAGTCACTTATACCAGCTGTTGTGGCATGTTGCCGTTAATAATAAATATATAGGTTACATTGTACCGCCGATGAGGTAAAGGAAGATTCAGCATGCCAAATCACAGAACTTAAGGCAGCTAATATTAAAAACAAACAGTTATGTTGACAGGTGATAACAGCACAGTTCAAAAGTTGCTAAAGAGCTGGTCTTGATAAGGTTTATGCAGAACTGTTGTGCAGACAAAGTTGAAAACTAGGAAGAATTATTTTCGCAAAAATCTAAAAAGGTAAACTTGCCTTTTGTTGGCACAACCGCCAATGATGTGCACCTGTGGCTTAGCTCGCAGCACATTGGGAAAATGGTGGTTTAGGTTCTGATGCGGCCATTGAAGCTTCTGATGTTGTAATTGGCGACTGATGAGCCATCGAAAATTGCTACCATAATGAAGATTTCTAAAGACACACTAAAAATTGCACACTCAAACATATTTGTAATTGAAAATAATTGTTCTTATTTTGAGTGCTTTTGAATAACTACTATAAGCAGCCAGCATTTCAGATGTAGTAACTATCATCGCAGTATTAAATGCTTTTAGAGCTTTGAATGTAAAGAATCTATAAACTATTTTTTCTATTCACCCCTTGAATGATACCGATAATTGACGATACAATCAAGGGGTATTTTTAATTTAAAAACTATAAATGAAAATGCTGGGATTTACCTGAATTAAATGGTTTTAAATATATGGAGTGTTATGTATTGAAAGTTATTGATGAATGTTGCTGCAGACGTATCACACAAAATTTAAATAGAACAAAGGAGAAACGAATCAAGTCATCTTATGAAAGAACACATATAAAATCAATTTAGGCAAACTGAAGTTTAGTAGATGCTTATTTAAAAAGTGAATTAGTGATAAAACACCTATCGTTTGATAGAGTCGTTTGTTTCATGATAGAGCCTACTAATGAGTCTCATAACCCATTAAAATACCACCTTGTTCAGCATAGTAGCCACATAACCAATTAGCAGGATAAGCTTCGAACATCAGCATTAGAAACCAGCATGAATCGCTGTTGTAATCAAGGCGCAATTTCAGGTTGTCGCAATGACTAATGGCCACACGTCCACCTTGGTAATTATTTTCTTCATTTCATCCCAAAATGGCAGTAACAGCAACGCTTTTGTCCACGTGATTTATGGAGGAATTTAATGTTCCTTCTACCAGCCTGTTCAACCATGCGAATATTTACAATCCAACAACACGTCTCAACCAATTTGCTAAGACGACCGTTTTTCACTAAATTATTCACCATGAGCAAATAATAGTTTAGTTTTGAATGATACCATGAGCTTTTTTCAACAACTACCAAAAGAAGGGTCTTTGATGAAGGTAATGGCTTGTGTGAGTAATACACCATTTCTCCGCTGGCTGATAAGCCGTCGATATCAATGTTTGCTCAGGATGTTCCTTCAAGTACATTTTTTTTGCTAATTGTTTCATTATGGCTTCCAGATAAAGTATCAGTAATCGTTACGACAATAATATTGTCAGCACTTCAAATGATTGTAAGCCTCAGGGCTTCTGACAAGATGAAGAAGCTTTTTCCTCTCATAGCATACATTTTTACCATCATTCGACCAATTTCTAATGCTTCATTATCAGTCAGTCTTCCTCACCCACATGAAATCAAGCGTAAAGGAAACACACGTAAGTGTCAGGTAGAGATTCTAAGTGTTTAATATCACAAACCAGAATCTGTAATAATTTCCGTCATTTGTTTCCTAGGGATTATATTTTCAATTTCAATGGTCTAAATATAATTAGAAAAAAAGGGAATTGTCACTGATAACTGAAACGCTACCACTGTTGAAAATAAGAATAAAAATCGGTAAAATAGAAAGGAAGAAGAACAAGAGGAGTTCAAATGAAAAGAAAGCAGCCATTGTATTGACAGATTTGAAGAAATTGAGGCACATGCCAATGGATATTTTGATGCTCGTGCAGAGTGTAGTCGATATAGTTGAGTAGATACTAAAGTAGCGACTGGTTTACACTTAAACGATTTCAACAGATGTTAAATTAGTAGAGGTTATGAATGGTTGCATGATATTGTAATTTTACCAGGTGGAATGCCAGGGCACTATTAAAAAATCACCAAGCGGTACAAGATTTTGTCAAACGTTATTGATGTTGGCAAACTATCGCAGCTTAATTAAAGGCAATCGATTGCCATTGAAAATTCTGGGAGCGTTAAAAACCAGCGTCACACTGGTTATCCTGATTTGAAAACAAATTGTTGGCGGTACTATGGTTGCAGTGATTTTGTACATCAAGATGGTTTATGATTACGGGTTCAGTCCCGCAGCAGCTTTTGAGTTTTCTTATAATTGTGGGGCTTTAGATTGATGCAGCAACTTAAGAAGCGATGGATATAATCGTTGTTGCCAATAAGGTGTTCATAGTTTTTTCAGAATAAAATTTCATAGCAATAGTTATTAAAATTGAAGTGGACAAAGGAATCTAAATAAAAACTTAAGATTTCTCGTCCATTTTTCTTTTGAAACAGTAATTTGCTTGTTTAATCAGTTGTTAGTATAATAAAGTGGATTATGATACCAGAAACGTAACATTGATTTAACGCTAGTAATAATGTTGGCAAATATGTTTACAACATTACAGAACGATGTTATTATAGAAGAATTTATCCGAATATTTAAAGTTAGAGAAGGGTTCTATGCACGAAAAGAACTGAAAATTAAAGGAAAAGTTAAGAGAAATGGCGTAAGAATGACGACTCAAAGAATAAGTTATTTTAGATTATTTAGCTGAGTCGTGCATCATCCTACTGGTTATGATATTTATACAGCTATTGTTGCGAAAGACCAAATATTGGGGTATGGCAAACTGCTTATAATAATTTGAACAAATTAACGGATGAGGGATATTTACTAGAATTAACATATGGGGATGATGCTAGTAGATATGATTTGTCATAGGGTGCTAATCATCATGTAGTTCCGTCGAATGTGGTTGTAGAGGATTTATTTTTATCCCCTTTATTGGAAGATGTAGAATCAAAGGCTAAGCCGAAGAATTGTAGGGTATAAAGTTCTAGGCATCGTATGGAAGTTTTTGAGTCGTCCAAATTGTCAACAAAATCATAAAATGTAAAGATTGGTGAAGAGGAAATATGAAGAGAGACTGAAAGGTATAAAACGATTAGAACTACCTCAATTAGTTGCAATTGGGTTATTTTATTTTATTTTTTAGTATTAGTTGAGTGGTTCGTAAGTCAGCAGCTTAGCAAAAACGTTTGATTAGAAGAAATGAAGCTGTTATGAGAAAAGCTGGAAGCAACTGGATAACAGCAGTATAACGAAGCTGTAGTAGTTCAATTCAAACTAGTTGGGGAATACAGTACATGTACATCCACTGTTGCTGACCAAAAATTGTCGAACCTATTCAAAAGGAATTAGATGTTTAATAGAAAAAGCACAAGAACAATATAAAGATGAATCAAACGTACTTGGGTATATTTAAAGGTGTATCAATCACATGTTTTAAAATGGAATCAAAGATGTTTATTATTATCAATCTGTTTACCAAGAAACCAAAAGGATTGAAACAGGTAGCTTAAGTGATGAATTAGGGCACTAATTAGAAGGTAAAGAAAATCTGGGACGCTGTTATCAGTGAATTATTTATTAACGATTTAGAAGTTACGAATCATTTGTTAAAAAGCTAAGAACGTCGCAAAGAACAATCTTTATCTGAAGAACAGACAACCAATTATTAAAAAAGAATTTGCTTATGAAAATTAAAAATTAGATGCATCTATTATTCAAAATGGATTTTAGATTCAACTTGAAAGAACCTATCTAAACTAGTAACGGAGTAAACTTGACCAAATTTCATTTATGTTCTGAAGAACTATTTCAATTTTAAAACAATGTATTCCTGAGTCACAAACAAGAAGCTTATGAAAATTGAAAAATCACTAGAGGAACGTTTACAGAAAACGTGTGGCAATTAGTTTCGATGATGGTCCAAGTAGTGAGAGTTGACTCGAAAGTTTTAGATATTTTAAAACGATATGGAGTTCATGCAACCTTCTATATTATGGGAAACATGTCCCGGGTAATGAAGAGGCTTATTAAACAAATTGTGAACAAGGCCATCAAGAAGGAAATCACTATATATCCATTGTTAACAACATTAACTCCTGAAGGTGTTCATCATCACAGCAGATACCTCAAAAAAAAAAAATTAATTGAGATGCTACTGAAGGGAATTCGTCCAACAACCTTTAAGACCTCCATATGGTGGATTTGGACTGTATGGTTGCAGAACAAGCAGGAATTGTTATTTTAAATTGGTCTGTAGATACTTTTAGATTGGAAGAGTAGAAATGCAATAGTATTCTCTAAGAAGTAAGAGAAGGAACTTATAATGGTTCAATTATTTTAATAATGATATTCATCCAGAAACAGTTGAAGCTTACCCGATTATTAGACTTTACAACAGGAAGGATAGCAATTGTCTAATTGAAGAATTAATGGTGGACAAGCAATGTTAACAAATCATGTATACTGGATAGAAAATCACAAAGAAGTTCAATAATAAAACTAGTCAAATTAGCTTGATTTTTTTGATAGAGTTACGTTAATCTATTAGTGTGTTTTAATGACAGACCTTGTACCGAGTTTTACGATTCACCAACGTTTTACTCAGTAGAAGAATAATTTAAGCAAAGAGGTAAGTGAAATGGCTATTTCTAAAGAACAAAAAAACGCAATCATCAAAGAGTAATGCTGATTAAAGAAGGAGATACTGGTCTACCACAGAAGTAAAATTGCTGTACTTACTTACGAAATCAATCACTTAAACGTATCATATTCGTGTAATAATAAAAGACACCACTCAAACCGTGGTTTATTGAAAAAAGTTGGTCACCGTCGTAACTTATTAGCTTACTTACGTAACAACAAAGATATCCAACGTTACCGTGAGTTAATCAACCGTTTAGGTTTTTACGTCGTTAATCATACGATTCAACAGTCTCACCCATCGTTTTTCGATGGGGTGTTTTTTATGAAAAAAGACGACCGAAGTCGTCTTAAATGCTAATACTTGTTTAAAGTGAAATACCTGATCATTCGCTGATTTTTTTTTGAAAATTCTTTATCTTTTAAGAGATAAGCTTCTCCCGTATAATTCTTCCATTCATCATGCCCAGGAACAGTCCCATCTGGGAAAATGTAAAATTCTTTGATCCATGCTATCTTCTGTAGCAATTTCTTTAATGAGCGTTTTCCATCTAAATATTCATGTTTTAAAAAAAAAAAATATAATGAGGAATCACTTGCTTCGTTGTCAGTCCCAAGCCTATTAGGAAATCTTTTGGTAATCTTGACGATATTTTCACCTTCAATCGATGAGCGTAAACCCTTCTGCTGCATCATCTATTGTTCCAGCGCCACTGCCAATAACGACCCCTTTAAAGGATTGGAACTTTTCAGCGCTAATTGAATTTTGAAAAATTGATTTTGTGTAGGGACACACCACCGATAAAATAATCTGCCGACTTCGTTTAAATAGTCTTGAACATCACAGTTTGATTGGTGGTCAAAATAATAAATGGATTAAATGAGTCCAACTTCAAACTTAATTTTGTATAAGAAGAAAGTCATCTATTAATTCAAATGACCCGGACTGAAGAAATATATAAGGTTTTAATCGTTGATTTGCCGAGAGCAGTTTTCAAATTATCGACAAAACCATTCGCAGTATTCACTTCATAAGATTCAGAATGTTTGCACCACTTGTTAAAAATGTTTCATATAAGATTCATCCTCGAGCTCCAAGCAACGGCAGAGAAAAAATTGTCAAGAATTGCTGTAGTATACTACGATAAAATAGAAATAGAAAGATGAAAGGAAAGTTTAATGACAATTAGAGTAGCAATTGCTGACATGCAGCAGCATTAGTAGAAATTTATCGATATTATGAGAAAACAGCACCATGTTTGAATACATGTCTTATCAGAAGAACGGTTAAAGATTTCAAACGACTCCTTGAAAAATTTCCTATTATGTAGCTCTAGAAGAAGAGGAGAAGTGCCAGGATACGCCTATTCAGGTCCTTTTGCAGGTCGAAAAGCATTCTCGTGGTCTGCTGAAATTAGTATTTATTTAAAACAAGGACAACAAAAAAAAGGGATATGGGAAAAAATTATATCAACTAATGGAAGCAATGAAAGAATTCAATATCAAAATATTTATGCTTGCATTATGACTTAGCGGAAGATGAATATTTAACGAATAATAGTGTTCAACATCAAGAATATATGGGTTATCGCTTAGCAGGAGAATTTGTTTGTGGCGTAATTGACGTTGGTAATTATATTTTGTTTGGATGGAAAATGGATTGAAACACGAAAGTCCAATAGAAGAACCAAAAGTTTTTTCAGAGCATAAAAAGTTTCAGAAAATTTATCTAAATGTTTATCTCACAGTTTTGATATTGGTTTGTGCAGATGATATAATGAGTACTCATTAAGAAATTACTTTTGGAGGTAGTTTATGTCAAAAAATTGAGTACTATTGTACTATAAATATGTAAATTAATTGGAGAATGACACAATTTGCTGCGTATCATTTGAATTTTAGAATCAATCGACCAAAAGGACGTATTTTAGTCGCTGATGAAGGAATTACTGGAACTGTTTCAGGAGATTATGAAACAACCAAAATATATGGACTATGTTCATTCTTTACCAGGAATGAAGACTTATGGTTCAAAATTGATGAAGAAGATGAACAAGTTTCAAAAAAAATGTTTGTTCGTTATAAAAAGAAATCGTTCATTTAGGATTAGAAGATAATGATTTATTAAATACATTAATCCTTTAGAACAACTGGAGCTTATTTATCTCCTAAAGAATTTAAAGAAGTTTATTAGATGAAAATACAGTTGTATTAGATACACGTAATGATTATGAATATGATTTAGGATACTTCCGTGAGCGATTCGCCCAGACATCTCGTAACTTCCTCCGTGAACTACCACAGTGTCTGTGATAATAAAGAAAATTCACACAAACGAGTAGTTGTGGAGCATTGTACAGAGGCGTCTGTTGTGAGAAATTTTGTGATGGATGGTCTCGTGAAGGGTATAAAGATGTAGGTCAATTACATGGTGTATTGCGACTTGCGAAAAGACCCAGAAGTACAAGGCGAATTATGGGATGTGGGAAATGTACGTTTTCGATGAACGTATTGCAGTAGATAATAACCATGTAAACTAAGCTGTACTGGAAAGATTGGTTCGATGGAACTCCATGTGAGCGTTATGTAAACCGTGCAAATCCAGAATGTAACCGTCAAATTTCTTAACTTCAGAAGAAATGAAGCAAATGTCATATCGGGGATGCAGTCACGAATGCCGTTCACCAAGAAACCGTTATGTTGCTGCTAAAGGATTCCTGCAGAGTAATTTAATCGCTTAGCAGCGATTGGAGAAGAATTACCAGTTCAAGCTTAATCAGTAAAGCAAAACTCTCATTGTAACGGATGTTATAGTAAGAGTTTTTGTTTTCTAAAATCGCTCTTTCTGAAATTATATATGGTAGCTAATAATGAATTTATTCTAGTAAATAGGAGGATTCGCCGGCGACAAGAACCACTAGAGTGAATAGCATCGATTATTGCAATTGTATTAATGGGGATTATATTTTATAGTTCTTCAATGCCTTATCGCCGATCAAATCGATTGTTTCAAACATACAGACACAACTTTACCATTTCAACCTTTTTCAGAGGTGTTATCGAAATTCATTCTTACTTATGCAGAAAAGTGATTAGTATTCCAAGTTTAGGATATGCTCAATTTTCTGAATTTTTTTTATTCGTAAGGGAGCCTATTTCTTAGTTTATTATTTTATTGGTTATCATTGGTCTAGAGGACTAAAAATCATTTAAAAATCGTGTTTGAGTTTAGCGATTGCGATTTTATTATCACGAGGCGCAATTACAGATGAATTCCCCACCGCGATTAACTTCGGAAGAACTCATTAATGCAAGATGCTGTTTTAGATAGTTTGATAAATTTTTGAGCATTATTAGGGTTTTAAAATAATAAAAAAAAGCTCAGTGCTTTTCACTTTTTGCGCATATATATGACTAGTCAATTTTTAATAAAGGAGGGAGAAAATGGAGGAGCTAACGAATGAAAATTTTATTGCAGCACTGCAATTCCGCATTACAGACATTCATTTATTGCCTTTAAGGAGGAATATTGTTTTTATTTACGAGATGGGGAGCAATTATTCTTACTAAAGACAATTGATTCCGGATACTGCTAATCGGTGGATTACTTTTGTAAAGTATCGGTCTGGAATGGATGTAGGGGAAAAACGTAGACCGCAAAGTGGTGCAAATGAATATGAATTAACAAATGGAACAAGTATTGAATTACGGTTATCAGTGATTACAAACTTAAAAATGCAAACATCCGTTGTACTCTGTTTATTATATTTATCAATGAGGAGAAAAAATTGTAGAAGTATCCACTTATTTTCCAAAAGATATTGAGCTTCTTCAAAAATGTTGCATTACAAGAGCGGGCTAATATTATTTTCAGGACCTGTTAGCTCCGGAAAAACTACAACCATGTATCACCTGTTAAGAAATCGTGTCAATGATACAATGGTGTGTTATCAAGGAAGAGCCAGTTGAAATGAGTGAACCTATGTTTTTACAAACAGAAATCAATGAAAAGCAGGGACCATGTATGAATTACTTAGCAAAAACACTAAGACATCATCCTGATATGATGCTGACTGAGAAATTCGTGATGAAATGACTGCAAAATGGTTATTCGCGGCGCCTTTAACAGGACATTTAATGTTAGCGACAGTTCATGCAAAAGATTGTAAAGGAGTTATTTCAAGATTAGAGGAGTTAGGGTATTACAAAAAGATTTATTACAAGCAAACATTAGTTGCAGTAGTGGCACAACGTTTATACCAAGATATTGTTCTTTGTCAGAGTCATTGTTGCTTATTGTAATCATATTCCTCTTTCACAAAGAAAAAGGCTACTTTATTTGATACGTTTGGCGAATTTCAATATTGCAGCATTTAATCTAAGAAGAAGGGAGTTTTAATCCTTTGAACATCCATTTAATAGAAAGTTGAGGAAAGCTATGCGCTTGGATATATTTCAAACAAAGTCTCGAAGCCTACAAAAATCTATTAAGAAATGGTCTAACAAACCTGCTGTTATTTTTAAACCAAGTAGAGAACCACTAGAAGAGTGGATTTAATACAAGGTTCGGACGGACAAAATTATTGATTCCTAAACAAGAAACCGTTAGTATCAAGGATGGAACACTTATTGATGGGTGAGAGATTTGATGAAGTTTGTTATCCTAGGAGAATATTCATCACTGTTCGCAAATATATTTATCTATGTCGACAGGTTCTTTGCACTTTCTGTCGAACGATTGGACAATATTTAACCCAAAAAAAGACGTCAACAACCGAAAAGTTACGCCAAGTAATAATTTATCCGCATTTTAATTGTGTTTCTAGCAGGCGGTTGCTGTAATTCGTTATTGCTTTAGGGCAGCTACAATCGATGGTTCAAGGAGAATATTAAAGACCATTTTTATGCTTTATTTGATATGGAAAACGGATTTGTTCATTTGCCTTGGATTGCTCAGGAGCCGGCCCCGAGAACAATAGTCGGCATAGTGTATCTATATTGGAAAATAAAACCATTTTGAAACGTCTACGATTTTTAACTCGACTCCCAATAGTCGGAAGTCTTGTCCAACAATATTACACATTTTTATGCTAGAGAATTTGCCATGAAATGCGTCATCTAAATGATTGAACAGATGAAGCAAAGGTACAAGTCCATTAACAAAGGCTATTATTAATTTATTGAAAGTGAAATGCAAAAAGAATTTCACGGTAGTTGTAATCAACAATTGAAGGTTTTAACAACCACTTATTTATTAATTAAACAAGGAGAACTAATCAATGTTAATTAGATATTAAATTACGACAATTTTTCCAAAATTCATTTGAAGATTTTAAAGGAACACTGGAAAGAAAATGCTTGTTCAGTCAGTTTTATTATTGGAATTGGGGTCATGATATGTCGATGCATATTATTTTAATGTTATCAACATTAACAATGATTGAGGAATTAAGATGAAAAATTACTCAAAAAGAAAAGCTTACATTAATTGAATTACTCATTTGTTTATTTATTATCGGATTGATGATGCTGCTCATTATTCCAAATATTGCTAAGCAAAAGAGAAGAAGCTAACAAAAGAAATCGGATGTCACAGATTGTGAAAAGTAGTTAAAATCAGCAAGAATTATATCAATTAGATAAAAATGTAGCAGAAAGCCAACAGAAAGTTAGAAGAAGAGTATTATATAACTGCTGAACAATTGAAAGCATATAATGAATCAAAAGTCCTAAAGAATAATGAAAATAGTTAAGAGAGGAATTCTATAAAGTCTCATGCATTTCACTCTGTAGAGCCACTGTTCTATTACATTATCATACATATATAGTTCCTCCAGCTATAGTGGGATTTTGGAGAACGTATCAAGAGAAAGGCTATAAACAAGTTTGAGGAATGATTTTGAAATTGCAGGAGTGCACAGGCTACTGAAAAATATTCCTATTTAGGAAATCAATAACCTGATAACACCACATTATCAGTTATCTTGTCCAGAAATGAACATTTAAATGTAGTTAGGAGAGATACCAAAAATATTTCTATTACAGGTATTCCTAAATTGTATATAAAGGAGACAGGGAATATTACCACCTTAAAGAGTTCTCAAAAATCACTTTTTAATGGTAAAAAGTATATTCTTATCAGTTCACATTTCAATAGGAGGAGGTAGGATACTATGTTAAAGTTTCAAAAATTAAAGCATATGCCTTTGTAGAAGCTCTAGCTTTTAATGATTGCGACTAACCGTATTATTATTTTCTACTAGCTAGGTGATTCCAAAAGAGAACAGCATCATAAATGCATCTTAAATGAATATCGAACAATTACACATACATGAGAGTAGACTCAGTAAGCTATACAGAAGAAAACACTACATCAAAGAGTTCTACCAAACACAGAAAATACGCAACAAAGAGTCTCTAAAAAATCTGAGCATAAAATTAAAGAAGTCAGATATTGAAAAAATCAATTCAAAACCCAGTAACTTCTGTCCTACATTTCTTGTAATCAGGAGGAGGTGGTTCGAATTGAAAGAATGGATTCAAGGAAAAGTCAGCATTTCTACCATTGAACAAATTAATAGCTTTAGCGATTTTGCAGTTAGTATACAATAACAGTGGAGTTTATCGCTATTATTAAAGTGCAAAATAAATTGGAAGTCCCTAATTATATAGAATGGCATTTGATGAAAACACAAATGGATACTCACTATGTTATGCAAAATAATAATCCAGAGTTGATTGAATTTGTGAATAACGAACTGTCAAAGAAGGAATTATGTAGTGAGAGCAAAACCAGATGATGAAAAATGTAAAAAAACTATTTTATGGATTAGTAAAGATAAAGGTTACCATCCATTAATAGGATACGAAAATGCTTCTTCTTCATAGTGAAAAAGATGGAGTGTATCTGAAAGGAATCTACGAAATAACGAAAAATTTGAAACTTATTTTATTCCAGGAATCGCGTTATTTCACTTTGAAAAGAAGTCTTTCAAAAGAGGAATCCACCGAGTAAAGAAGAGCACAAAAGGAGGACTCGCGATAAAAATCAATAAAGCATCAAAGAATTAAAGCAGTTTAGTGTCTTTTAGCTCTCACTATTTATTACGAGTTTAGTTACGGTGGCTTTCTTATCAAATTCGAGTCGCAAATGCAAATCAGTATCACTTACTCCGTGACAGTATCGACTGAAATAATGTTAGAATTAGCAACTCAAAATTTAGAGAGAGTCAATTAGAAGTAAAAGATAATGAAATGATTTTTCTACGAGAATGACTTTTCGTCTGGAGATGTAGAAATTAAATGATGAAAAAGTAAAGTTTTTTGATTTAAGTGTTCATTTAAAAAATGGTTCCACCCCTGTTCTGAAAAAGCTTATCTTTATATTTAATGAGAAGAAAGTTAACGAAAACAGGAACGAAGAGTTTGTTTCATATGCACTTATGGTGCTACTTTTCATGATAATATGAAAAGTTGGTGGTTAACGAACAAACAATTGAGAAATTTTAAAACGCTCGTCAGTTAAAAGGATATACTTTTAGATGACTTGCAACAAATTACAAAAAAACTAAAAAATATTTAATTGCAATCGAAGAAAATGATTTCACTTAATGCCTGGAGACTTTTATACTGTGCATTTATTAAACAAGTAGCAGAAACTGTTGGAGTAGATGGTGTTCAGTTGTTAAAGAATTCCAATTAGAAACTCCAAAACTCTGGAGGAATTCCAGAGGAAGAATTGTATTAGCAGATAAAAATTATTTCGCCGTTTATCAAATAATCGTGAAGCGCAAACTTCTGTTACAAAAGTTTGGGGACACCGGTAAAATTATTTATTCACAATTTTATTAGGATGTTAGTTGTAGCACCGTTTATGATTGCACAGTCATTATTGAATAAACGCTCAACCTGAAGCCAAAGAAAGCAGTTGCAACTGTAACAGCTCAAAATACAAATGTTTGAGAAAGAGAAGAAACAACTGTGGCGAAAAACTACACAATCAACAACGACTACAAAAGAAACAAAAGAAACAAAAGAAACAACGATTCGTTATTCATATGCAAAATGGAAACTACTATTATTACACAGCAAAATTAGCTGAATTTCCTATGAATTTAGTAGTTACAAACCTGTGCAAGAACACAACAGGCAAGAATTACTGCAAATCAAAGAGTTGTAGCTGATGAGCTCCCAACAGGACAACAATTAGGTGACTAATTCCCGAAGGAATAAATTCAATTGTTTTAAACTTGGTTATACAATTGTTGGTACCATTACTTTAGCAGGACAAGAAATTCAAATTCCTTGATGTGGAGTTAGTGCTACAGCCATTTATATTACAGTGAAAATAGAGGAAATATGCATGAATATTGCCAATCGATTAACCATTGCTAGAATTGTTATGATTCCATTGTTCTACTAATTATGTGTCAAAAGATACTTAGGAATGGTGAATGTTTTTCATTCAAACTTTAAGCAGTGACATTGGGCAATGATTATTTTTACGATTGCTGTATTACAGATTTTAGATGGATATTTAGCTAGAAAATATCACTTAATTACAAACTGGAAAAATTTGCGTATCCTTTAGCAGATAAATTATTAGTATACGCTTTTATTACATTAGTAGGAGCTGGTGTCATTCCAATGTGGATTGTAGCAGTGATTGTATGTAGAGAACTAGCTGTAACAGGGCTTCGTTTATTGTTAGTTAATGATGGTGAAGTACTTGCAGCAGCATGGCCTGAAAAGTTAAAACAGCAAACACAAATGTTAAGGATTATCTTTTTATTGATTACGATTTTCCAGTAAAAAGATTTCGTTGCTTCAATTGGAACGATTTTACATATGTTTGTTTAGTTGCAACAGTATATTCATATAGATTATTTTATAAAAAATAAACATGTTTTGCAGACTATTTTGTTTACACGGTGGAGGCTGGGATTTACCCAGCCTTTTGTTTTTATAAATGAGGAGAAAAGTATGAAAGAAATTATTAAGGTCGGTAAGCAGAATTATTAATGGGACAAGTGATTAATGCAACAGTAACTATTGCTAGAGAATTAAGCAAAGTTGTCTATTCCAACATATTAACAACAAACTGTTGGAAAGATAATCCAGAAAGAATGTTTGAAAGTATTCAACTAGCTAGTAGTCGTAGTGGATTTAATTATTTTAAGTGGTGGATTAGGTCCTACAATAGATGATATTACAAAATGTTTTAGCGAAATTTGTTCAAAGAGAATTAGTAGAAGATGAAGAAGAATGGATAAAATACCGTTTCATAAGCAATCTCTATCGTCCAATGAGCCCTAATAACCGACTTCAAGCATTGGCTTTGAAGGTGAAACAGTTAAAAATCATAATGTTAGCGATTGGTACAGAAACGGATTCAACTATTTTTATTGGTTTTACCAGGTCCTCCAAGTGAATTAAAATGATGCTTGAAAAAGAGGCGATTCCATATTTAAAAGAAAAGAAATGAAGGAACCTTTGTATTCAGATATTTACGTTTCTTGGAATTGGAAAATCTAGATTAGTCACTGATTTAGAACAATTAATTGGAAGAACAAACGAATTAACTCATTGCTCCATATGCAGGTATGTATGAAGCAAAGCTTTACTAACTGCAATGAGATACAAAGAAGAGTGTGAATAGTTATTAGATGAATTAGAAGAAAAATATTGTCTGTGAACGAATTTTTTTTATGGATATGGTGAATATGAAAACACTATTATCCATTACAAGTGAATTATTAAAAATAGTGGATTAAGTATTGTCGGCAGAAAGTTTAACAGGAGGACTCTTTGCTTCAATATTACTTGTTGAAGGAAGTTCAAAATATGTACTGGTTCTTGTGTTGCTTATCAAGAATCTATAAAGAAAAATCAATTACAAGTTTCTCAAGAAATATTAGGAAAATATGGAATGTCAGTGCTGGAGTGTGCTGAAGCGATGGTAGAAAATGTACGAACAATATTTGCAGCGATTCGGAATTTCATTTATAGGAATAGTGGTCCATCACCAATGGAAGGAAAAGAAGGGAACTGTATTGTTTCATTAGGCAGATGGGTAGAAACGAAAACAATAGAACTACATTTAGCAAGAAATCGTAATGGTAACAGCAGAGAATAAGGTGGTTCAATATGGACTTCTAATGAGCTAAGAAAATATTTATTAAAAATAATAGAACAACGTCTGTTTTCTTAAGTTTCACTATTGAGTATAGTGTGGCGATAAGGACGAATTAAGAGACATGAGGTTAACATGGCGTATCAAGAAAATCGTCAACGCATTGATGATGCATTGAAAAAATTGAAAAAGTTATGGTAAAGGGGCAGAATAATTAGGTAAGTTGATTCTGCAAGTTCAGACTGTTTCTTCAGGTTCATTAGCATTAGATATTGCATTAGGAGCAGTGGATACCCAAAGGAAGAATTATTGAAATTCTCAATCCTGGAATCAAGTGGTAAAACAACAGTTGCTTTACACATGCAGCGGAAGTACAAAACGTGGTGGAGTAGCAGCATTTGCTGATGCGGAGCATGGACCAGAATATGCAAGAGCATTAGGAGTTATTGAAGAATGGCGGTTATCTCAACCAGACACTGGTGAACAAGTTTAGAACTGCGTATGCTTAGCAGCTTCAGGTGCCGTTGATATCGTAATTGTCGACCCGCAGCCGCATTAGTACCACGTGCAGAAATTCGAAGAGATGGTGGCACCATGTGGGGCTTCAGTCGCTTAATGCCCTCAGCACTTCGTAAATTATCAGGCATACTAACCGTACGAAAACACCGCATCTTTATTAACCAATTACGTGAAAAAGTTGAATTATGTTCGGTAATCCAGAAACAACACCTGGTGGTCGTAATAAAATTCTATGCAAGTATCTGTTTAGACGTCAGAGCGATCAAATTGTAATGGAGCAGAAATTTTAGGAAATCAATACTAAATTAAAGCAGAAAATAAAACAGCCACCATTTAAAACAGCTGAAGTGGATATTATGGCGGGATAAAGAATTTCAAATTGGAGAATGATATGGCTTCTGGATTTAGATTTAGGGTGAAGAAGAGCGGTGCTTGGTATGCATACAACGGGATGAAAAGATTGGACAAGGTCGTGAAAGAAATATTTAAGTGAACATCCAGAAATGAAAGTTGAAGCATAACACAAAATTCGTGCTCATTATAATATTGGTGGAGAAGTAGCTTCTCAAGAAGTCGAAGATTAGGTCAAAACAAACTTATTAGATGAAGAATAAGTTTAGATGGAGAATGAACTGAATAGTTCATTCTCCTTTTTGTAAATGATATTTATCATTATCAAACGAATTTCAACATTTACTTTGGGCAAAAAAGGTTAAGAAATTCACAAGATGGTGTTTTTTATTGAAGGGCTATAATGAAACCAAAGAATGTGTTATGACACAGAATGTTATAAAACATTAGCGAGGTATCCACATCACGTAGAATCAAAAGAATCTACTATTGAAGACGAAAAATTTAGCACGATTTGTGAATTAGAATTACAACATGAAGGGTACATGAAACAAAATTTGTTTGATGGACGAAGTGGTTTGGTATGTTGTTAACAGATGAAGAATGGGATGTTATTTTATTAGATTAATGTTACCAGGAATTAAATGGATTAGAAGTAGTCCGACGCTTGCGCCGTTAAGAAAAAAACACCAATTATTATTATGACAGCTAGAGATTCTACTTGGAATGAGTAACAGATTGGGATTACAGCAGATGACTATGTTGTTAAACTGTTTGAAATTGAGAAATTTTGAAGGAGAATTCGTGTGTTATTTAGACGATTACATCGAGGAAGAAGCAAGAGTAAAAGCAAACGATTTTAGAATATCGAGATTAAATAAAAAGAAAATCGTACAGTGCGTCGTAATGGTGAATTAACTTGATTTAATCAGAAGAGAGAGCATGAATTACTAATAATGTTGGATGGAAAATATTAATGTTGTTCTTTCTCGAGAAGTTTTATTAAACCAAGTATGGGGATATAAGATGAAGTTGGAACAAATGTTATTGATGTATATATTCGTTATTTAAGAAACAAATTGATATTCCTGATGTGAAAGTTATATTCAAAACGGTTCGTGAACAGGCGTAATGCGTCACACCAAGCCCAAATGGAGGATATCATGAAAGAAAAACATGGTTGAAACTTCCTGGAAAATGTATTGATTATTTCGACCACTATTTTTTACTATTAACATTAGTGACTGTTGGATTTTTTAGACGGAACTCAATATTATCAAAATCAAAAATAGCTCTAACGGAAAAATATAGAGAACAATTATGTGAAAAAATATTCGAATACGAAGTCTACTTACTCATTAATATAGTTGCTACGTTAAATCAAAATACAGTTATCAAAAAGATAAGGGTTAGTTTATCAAAAAATTTTATATTAACGATCAGCAGTTCAACGTATGTTTATGGTCAAATCGAAAAGAGATTTTTAGAACACAAACCTGAATGATGAAGTTATTGGTAATGAAGCAGAGTCAAGTCAAGAAGTTAAAAATGGACAAAACAATTTTCAAACTTCTATGCCTATCATTTCTAACAAATCAAGAGTTTTAATAGGTATTTAGCAATTACAAAACCGATTAGATAATTTAAAACAATTAAAAAGATGAATTAAATCCAAGAATGTCTATTCTTTTTGTTTCAGCAATTATTGCAATTGTTTTATGACACTACTATCGAATCAAAATGACAAACCGATTAAAAAATTCAAGAAATCATTTCATCCATTAGTGAAGAAAAATATTTCATCTAGTTAATCAAAGTTTAGAAAAAAAAACGATGAATTTGCAATTGTTTCTGAACATTTTAATGAATTACGATAAGATTAGTTTTAGAGAACAATGTTAAAAACATTTCGTCGAAGATGTTTCTCATGAATTAAGAACACCTGTAGCGATTGTAGAAGGACATTTAAAACTATTAAATCGATGGGGAAAAGACGTATCCAGTGTTTTAGAAGAATTTTACAAGCTTCACTAGTAGAGTTACAAAGAATGAAAACATTAGTCCAAGAAATGTTTGATTTATCCAGCACCTCAAGCAGAACAACATAAAGATGCTACAACAAATGTTACTGGAAGTAGCTAAGCAAGTAGTTCATAATTTCAGAGTGCTATATCCCGAATTTGATATTTACATTTGCATGATGATTTAAAGCGTGATTTATATCCCTTATTTATTTAAATCACGAACAAGTAGTCATTATTTTTAATGGATAATGCAGAAATATTCTCTGGACGAAAAGAAATTATTTGTTTATCAAAAAGGGGAAGAGCATGTAGAATGTTCAAGATTTTGAATGGGAATGACGAAGAAGATCGAAAAGTTTTCTCAAGATTTTATCGTAATGATAAAGCTCTGCTCCTAGAGAAAGAGGCGGTAATGGTTTAGGATTATCTATTACAGAATTTATAGAAAGTTATGACGAGAAATTTCTGTCAAGCAACTTCTTTATTAAATCATGGTTCTATTTTTTAAATTACTTTTACCTTTGACGAAGAAAGATAAAAGGAAAACATGAAATTTGTAAAATGGATAAGTGAAGTTGAAAATTGCAAAAAGAAAATTTATTGCGCTTATCTGAAGAAAGAAACCTCAAGAAGAATGGTATTAAACTATTTACGATACCTTTCCTGAATGGGACAGAAGTTAAAATCACGTATTAATGAAGTCAATGCTCATCGAGTTTTCATTGGAAAGTTGTAAAGTTAGCTAGAAATATGAATAAGAAAATTGCAGTTCCTGTAACTTTTACCGTATCGACAAATGAAATTTGCATTTGGGATGAAAAGACTGACCAAAGAATCTTTGGAGTAGAAGAGTTTCATCTCAACCAATTTGGGTGGATGAAGAGCAAATTGATTTAGTCATTGTTCCAGATTGGCTTTATTCTAAAAAGGCGAACGATTAGATTTGTGGAGGTTATTGGCGATCGTTTCTACAGAACAACGAACTTTTCAATATTAGTTTAGCTTATATGAACAAGTTTATGAAGAAGTTGTTTGGGATGTGGTTATCTCGATCAAGCGGTTCAAATTTTATTACAAAAGAAGGAGTGATTCATTCAAATGAATTATTGGAAAAAAGAGAGATATAAAAGAACAATTTACAAAATTTAACAGTTTCGAATCTGTTTCATCATACAAATTATCATGTTTATCATAATGACTTTAAAGGGTGGTTCAACGAATCCAGGAATTTTAGTTTATTATGGAGCAAGAGCCAATGCATTTATTATTTTATCATGAATATTGCCACACCGATATTTTTATAGGTCTTCGAGCATTTTACAGGATGAATAGTTTATTTTTATTTTGGAAATCAATTAGAAAGCATTATTGGTCAAGGAAGATTTTAGTCATTTACTTATTATGGTATTATGGGGAAATCTTTGCCAGTTTTGCTTTTAATGCTCAGCATATATCAGCGGGGCAAGTACTCATTGTTTGGTTTATTTGGATGATGCTCTATTTATCAATAAGACACGTTACATTTATGCCTTTAGGGAATTAGGAATGCAACATATGGCATGACAGTGATGAATTTAATAATGTTTATTTTCAAGCACTATGATCTTTGGGGTCATCTTGTGATTAGTAGAGGTTATGTTATAGCATCAGTTATTTCATTTAGAGGAGACCGAGACTAAAATGTATGAAAGAGTACTATTTATGATTATTTACACTTAATTGCAATTTTATTGTTTAAAATCGGCATTGAAATAGGAAAGCAGCTGCTATGAAAAACTGTATACTAACTGGATATACTATAAATAAAATGAATACGTTTTATGAGGTGAAGAATATGAATAAAAATTATCGATTGATTTAGAGTGAACTCAATTAAATTTCATATTTTAACACAAAATGGTGAATTAAGAAAATGGTCTATTCCAACAAATATTTTAGATGAAGGGTTTATTGTTCCAGATATTATTCAATCGATAAAACATAAAACTAACGTTAGGCTTAACAAAAGAGCGACTTTTTAGGAATTGAAATGGGTTCTCCAGGTGGTGGAATCGTCAATAGCGAACTGTTATTAAAAGTGTATAATCAAACTGGAAAAACATTACAACCAATTAAAGAACAAATTGAATCAGTATTGGCTTATTATTTTATATTGATAATGATGCAAATGTGGCTGCTCTAGGTGAAAAATGGCTGAGCAGGAAATAATGAACCAGATGTTGTTTTGCAAACACCAGGACCCGTGTGTTTCCGTGGCGGAGTGACTGCCGGTAACCAATTAACTCATGGATTTAGGTGTTGGTGGCGAACCAGGACATATTGCCGTTGGATTTTGAAGAACTCACCGTTTGTACTTGTGGTAAAAAAGGGTGTTTAGAAACCGTAGCAAGTGCAACAGGAATTGTGAATTTAACTGTCGTTATGCAGAAAATATGCTGGAGATTCAGAATTGAAAGCAAGAATTGATGATGGACAACAAGTTACAGCTAAAGATGTTGATTTAGCAAAAGAGAATGATACGTTGGCGCAATCGTAATTCGTCATTTTTCAGAATATTTAGGTGTAGCACAAGCCCGCTATTGCGAACATTTTAAATCCATCAAGAATTGTCATTGGTGGTGGAGTTAGTGCTGCAGGAGAATATTTATTAAAAGGTGTTCGTGGAGAGTTTGAGAAGAATAAGCTCCTCCAATTTTAAAGATTCAACGGCCAGCATTAGCCGAATTAGGAAATGATGCTGGAGTTATCGGAGCTGCCTATTAGTATTACTGGTAAACTGTTACAATTAGAGAGGTAATCGTGTATGTTATTTTGATCAGTTGGAGCATTTTAGCAGCATATGCGTATATTGCGGTATTGTTTTGGATGCGTCGTAAGTGTTATGCAGGTTCAGATGCAACGGAATAGCAGTAAAGACTTACGTCATGTCAATTAATTGATTTATGTGGAAAGGATGAATTTAGAGCTGGCATATTTAGGGTGCTAGAAATATTCTTGGCCTCAATTCTGAAGATCGTATGTTTGAATTAAGAAAGATCAACCGATTTATTTTGAGGATATGGATGAATGACTTTGGTGAAGAGCAGCGTATCGTTTAAAACGTAAAGGTTATTCTAATATTTTCATTTTGAAAAATGGATATGATGCTTGGAATGGAAGGTCAAAAGGGTATTAAAGTGATTGCAAGAGACTTGTTCGATGTAGTATAGATGCCAGTAGCCAGCAGCTGTCTTTCATTAAATGTTTTAAGGTCCAAATTTTCCTTTGTACTAGAAGTCGGAAGCTTTGTACCGCGACGAAAGTCTTTTAATTTGGCGTGACGGATGAGAGTATGACTTTATCTTGTGGTTAGATTTCGTAGTCAGCGAGCTGCCCCGCTGCACCCTGTTTAAGGTCCAAATTTCCTTTGAGACTAGAAGCTCGTGCAGTTTCTAGCACCGCGCGACGAAAAGTCTTTTTAATTTGACGACGATGAGAGTCCGTTATAAGGAGACTTTGTCTGATGTAGCATAGTGGCCAAATCTTTCGTGTCAGAAAAACTGACTATCTAATGATATATCAAAATCTCTTTTTCACCTTAAAAATAAAATTTAGTCATTGACAAATAGGAATTTTCATATATACTCTCGTTGACAATTTGAATAACTCATCTTTACGTATCCAGAGTCAAGATTTGTTGATAGAAACGAGCTTTTATGGCTGAACCTACTTACATAAGTAGGCTATTTTTTATAAAAAACAGACTTTTGATGAGCAACTCCATTTTAAATTGTTGATGTCTGTGAAAAGCATTTGAACGAGCGGAATTGATGTCACATTTTAACAGTGAGCAATGTATCGCAACAAAAACGTAATCACGCAGCATCTTTTAAAACAGTCCAGTGAGGCTAACAAGGGATTGAATTTAACGTTGCGTTTATTTGAGTATAGAGTTTTGCATCACCATTCAAATAATAACTTAATTTTAACATACCTTGTAGTCTATGGATACAAGGTATTTTTTGCACTAGGAGGAAGTTGTATGAAAATATTGTAAAATGGGAGATTTAAGAATGAATGAGGAAGTTTTCCAATTAATTCATCGAGGTTTGAAACAAAAAAATGGAAAACATAAGAATCTAGAGATGACCTATATGTTGCTAATCTATTTGAAAATTTACTGCACAAAACATAGTTTGAAATTGTTGAGCATAAACATAAATTAAAAGTAATTAATTTTGAAGTAGCAACTTTTCTGTAAATAAAGGTGAAACATTATACGATACTTTGTAAACATTAGAGATGTTGGGTTGTAATCATTAGTGATCTGTCAGTCAAATGCTTATTATGAAGAGTTGAAAAAATTTAAACATTCCAATCTTAAATGGTGGAGATGGTAGTGGGGAACATCCGAGCCAATGTTTATTAGATTTAATATGCGAGTACCTGGAACATTTGGAATTTAAATATCATTATTGCTGGAGATATTAAAAATTCTCGAGTTGCTAAAAAGTAATTATCGTATGTTAACAAGATTGGGAGCAAAAGTTCGATTTGAAAAACCAGACATTTATAAAGATGAAACTTGAGAAGTAGGATTTTGATGAAGTAATTGTGAAGTGGATGTATGTAGTGTTAATAAGAGGTGTTAAATATGAAAGACATGCTGAAAAATGATTAACAAAAAGAAGAATATCATGAAAATTTGTTTAACGCTACAAAGATATGAAAAGTTAAAAGAAACAGCCATTGTCATGCACCCAGCCCTAAGTTAATAGAGATGTAGAAATTGCATCTGAATTAGTAGAAGCTCCAAAAATCAGTTATTTTTGAACAAAATGAAAATGGAATGTTTATGAGACAAGAAGATTGAAAAAGTCATTAAAGATAATCAATTATAAAAAGGAGAACCACGTTACTTTTTAAAATGGTCAAATTCTGTATCAGGATGTTTTAGTTCAAAACATCTTTAATTGATGGGAAAAATCATTCAAATAGCTGGATTCAATTAAAAATGCTGGAAGCAAAAGTTCTAGACGGCGCGAAATTATTTCCTGGATTTATTGATGTCTGCGTTCATTGGAGAGAACCGGGCTTTGAACATAAGGAAACGATCATTATGCATCAAGAGCTGCCATCGCGCAGGATTTTACAACTGCAATGCCACGCCGAACTTAAATCCGGTTCCAGATTGTTACGAAAATTTAAAATTGCAATTAGATATTATTGAACGCATTCAGTAATTGCGCCATTCCTTTGGAGTGAATACAAAGGAGAGCAAGGTAAGGAAGATGCTGATTTTGAAGAATTAGCAAATTTCGTTTTTGCCTTAGTGATGATGGTCGTGGCGTTCAAGATGCGAATATGATGTTTGAATCAATGAAAGTTGCTGCAAGTTCGATAAAGCGATTGTGGCTCATTGTGAAGATAATTCACCTATTCTGGTGGTTGTGGCGCACTGTGGAAGAAGAAGCAGAGAACTGCACCACCAGGCATTCCATCTGTTTGCGAAAGTGTTCAATTGTTCGAGATGTTGTTAGCAGAAGTACAGGTTGTCATTACCATGTTTGTCATGTTTCTACAAAAGAATCTGGCTGAGTCAAGATGCAAAAGTTGCTGGATTAAAAGACGTGTGAGGCATGTCCCCACCATTTACTGAGTGATGAAATGGATATTCCAGAAGACATGGAATGTGGAAAATGAATCCAATTATTAAGGTCTGCTGAAGCATCGCAAATGCTTTGATTTCTGTGACTATTAGATGGAACCATTGATGTAATTACAGACCATGCACCTCATGCACCCCATGAAGGAATTAATATACGACAAAAGCAGCATTTGGAATAGTCGGTAGGAACAGCTTTTAGTCAACTTATACAAAATTTGTTAAACCAGGACCTTTTCATTAGATTTTTTAGTGAAGAAGATGAGGAAATGTAGCAGATACCTTTGATTGCCATATGGTCGATTAAAGAAAAATGATTCGCAGATTTAGTTGTCATTGATTTAGAAAAATGGAGATCGATCCAAATCAATTTTTATCAAAAGGACGTAACATCCTTATAATAGTGAGAAAAAGGAATTCAGTTTTAACTTTATGTGAAGGAAACACATTGGCTATCAAGATAAGGAAGCATTTTCAGACTTATATAGTTATGAATGATTTTGACAGTATTGCCAAACAAAAAATGGCAAAGAGTATTTAAAGTGATATTTATATGACAAGGGTTATCAGTAATGAAAAATTGCGGATAAAATATTTCGAATGGAATTACAAGGGATATCGTTCAAGAAAAGGAGCTGGTACCCGGACAATTTGTCAATATTGCAGTTGAATAATAGTTATGAATTTCTATTAAGAACTGATTTCCATTTGCGAAATTAATCATGAAAAAATCATTTGTTATTGTCTATCGCAGATGGTGCAGGAACAAAGATTATCTCTGAATTAAAAGAAGGAGAAATAGTAGATATTTTGAGGTCCACTTGGAAAAGGATATGATTTAGAAGTTTTAGAAGAAGGACAAACGCCTGATTGTTGGTGGTGGAATTGCGTACTCATTATGGCGAATTAGCTTAAACACCTTGCGCGAATTCAAACTATTCCATATTAGGATTTAATAATAAAAAGATGTTTTTTATGAAGATGAATTTGCACAACTAGGTACAACGTATATTGCAAACTGTTGACGGTAGTTGGTAGAAAGGTTTTGTAACAGATGTTATAAAAAAATATGCAGTAGATCATAAATATTTTAGTTGCGACCATTTTGCTGCTGTTAAAAGTCTTAACTCAAATGGATGAGGAAAAATGGGTATGTATCGCTAGAAGAGGAATGGCTTGTGGGGTAGGAGCTTGTTATGCCTGTGTTTGTGAAAAAAATAGATGGTAGTATTTTAGAGTTTACAGTGATGCGCCTGTTTATGACACACAAGAGAATTAGCATTATAGGAGAAATGATGAGTGAGAGATTAAGAGGAAATACCAGGTTTAGATTGAAGAATCCTATTATGCCAGCCCTGCGTTTTGCATTTGGTTGAACATGCTCATTTTTTATGATTTAAGTAAATTAGGGAATAATATGATTAAAGTAGCAACAAAAGAAACTAATGATTTAAATCCAACTCGTGTAGCAGAAACTTAGTGAATGTTGAAGTGATTAAGCCACAAATCCAGGGTAAGAAACAATGGAGACCAAATTAAAAGCTTTTAGGAAAATAAATATGACGTCCCAATCATTGCGAATGTCGCAGGAAGTGAAATTGAGGATTATGCTTATGTTGCAGAATACATTAGTGAAAGCAATCGAATGTCCATGCATTAGAATTAAATATTTTGTCCTAATGAAGCATGATGGATTCTAATTTGGAACAGATCTTATGTATTGCAAGAACATTAACAGAAAGTAAAGCGTGGTGTCTAGTAAATTCTGTCTATGTCAAACCATCTCCCCAATGGGTGATATTGTTTCCTGATGGCAAAAAAGCCGTTGAAGAAGGTGAGCAGATGAATTACGATGATTAATAATAGTTGGGACTGCTTCAGATAGGTTTCAGGAAAACCACCCCGCCAATATAACGGGTGGTCGGTCTGCCCAGCACTAGTTTCGTAGCCATTCGAATGGTCTATTTAGTGTCGCAAGCAATATCCCTATTGGAAATGGGCGGTATTATGGATGAATGGATGTCGTTGATTTTATTTCAGCAGGAAAGCGCAAGTGGTGGCAGTCGGAACAGCAAACTTTATGCATCCGTATGTTTGTCCCAAAATTATTGACCGATTTAGAAGGTGCCCTTGATGAATTAGGCTTGCATCATCTACTAGAGTTACGTGGACGAGCTTTATCAATAAAGAAGGAGTCGCAGAATGAAAAAGAAGTCATTGTTGCATTAGATTTTCCAAACAGGAGGATCTATTAAAATTTTAGAACAATTTGAGACGAGAAATTATTTGTAAAAATAGACTAGAATTATATTTACAAATGGACAAGAAGTTGTTGAGCAAATTAAAAACTAGACATAAAATTTTTGGACTTGAAATTATACGATATTCCTAATATGGTTATGGGCTGCAAAAGGATTGGCTCAGTTTCATGTGGATATTTTAACGGTACATGCTGTGCTATGAAATGTTGAAAGCAGCAAAACAAGGGATGCAGTAGATGGTGGAAGTTTTAACACAAATGTTACGTTATTACTCAATTAACTTTACCAGAACAAGATATGAGAGAGTATCAATGTATCCTCTTTCTTAGAGGAAAGTGTCATTCATTATGCAAACTAGCCAAAAAGGCAGGATTGATGAGTTGTTTCTTCATGGTTGAAAATTACAGAAAATTGTGGAGAGGACTTTAAAAGACTCCAGGAATTGACTTGAAACAGATGAAGTAGGCGATCAAAACGTGTGGCAACCCTAAAGGTAAGTCTTGAAGGAAGTACGCATATCAAGTTGTAGGTCGTTCGATTGGGAAGGCAGAAAAATCCAGTAGAAGTGCATCATTTTATTAAAAGAACAATTTACAAAAATAAAGGAGAAGAGTATGACATTAGAACGCAAACTTGCTAAAGAATTATTAGCCATTGAAGCAGTAGCATTAAGACCAATGATTATTTGGCGCGGACATCAGGGATTAAATCACCACTTACGGTGATAATCGAATTACAATGTCTTTATCCAAGTATTCGTAGAGAAATTGCTGCAGGAATGGTAGAAGGATAAAAGAAACATCCAGCAGTAGAAATTATAGGTTGAACTGCAACAGCAGGTATTCTGCGTTGTTTGGTCAGGAATTGTTATCACTGGATGACGGCGTTCGAGATCCTGCAAAAAACATGGAAAACAAATCAAATTGAAGGAAGAGTATTAGAAGGACAAAAAATAGTTATTATTGAAGATTTAATTCTACTGGTTTGTCGGTCTTTTAAAGTTGCAAAGGCTCTAAGAGAAGCTGGAGCTGAAGTATTAGGAGTTGTAGCAATTTTAGCATGAGTTAACTCAAAGCCTGCGAAGATTTTTCACAAGCAGGAGTGGAATACATTGCACTAACCAATTATCCTGTTTTTGAGTAAAGGAAGCACTGGACTCAGAATATATTCACCAAGAAGATGTGGAAAAATTATTAGAGCGGGAGGAAATCAATTATCTTAAAAAGAAAAACGAGATTGAAAAATCAATCTCGTTTTAATATTATAATGGTAACAGTGCAGGTGCTTAAAGAACATCTCGCAAAAGTTTATTTTTGGTTTTTCTACTGGAATACTAATTTCAACAAAATTATCAGCATAAATGATATCTAAACCTTCACAATTTGTATGAAGTGAGCGATGAAATGTAAATTCAAATTTCAATTGTCTTTACACGACGCTTACGGTTGATAATAACGACATCTTTATGAGCAGCAGCATCTTCACAAATAACAGTTGTTTGTCCTAGTGAATACACTTTTACAAAAATGCATCCGTATTGGCTAAATTGCTCTTTAACAAGTTTTTAAGTGACTATTGGTAATATCGTCAACTTCATTTTATACACACCCTTTACTGTAATCTCTTTTTCTGTTATTATACTCTCTTTTCTGAAAAATTCATTATTAAAAGTTCATGAAAAATATAATCTAGAAGATGAAATAAGTAAACGATGATGCACTAATAAAATATGGATAGAAATAGTTGTTAAATCTCATACAAAAACATGGTAACCTCCAATCCTAATGAGAGGAGTGTATACGTTTGCTAGGTATACTAGTGATGATACAATCCTTAATAAAAATTTTATATTTAAAAGGAGTCATGGAAAAGAAAGAATATCACGTAATGTGCAAGAAACGAGGAATTGTACGCTCGTCCAGCGACATTATTAGTTCAAAACAGCTAGCAAATTTAGCTGCAGATATTCAATTAGGAAATACAAAGGTAAATCTGTTAACTTAAAATCAATTATGGGCGTTATGTCATTGAGGTACGTTGGTCAAAAGTGCTGACATGTAGTTATTACAGCTGATGGTGAAAGATGCAGCAGAAGCTCTTGCTGGAATCGAAGAAACACTTAAAAGAAAGAAGGATTAGCTGAGTAATATGAAACCAACTTTACAAGGTATTGCAGCCAGTGGCATGGCGCATCGCACCAAAGTTTATACATTAACTGAGCCAGATTTAAGCTTTACAGAAAATTAGTGTGTAGAAGACACAGTGATAAAGAAATCTCTCGTTTAGAAGAAGCTTTAGTAGTATCGACTAAAGAGATTGAGATTAATTAAAAGAAACAGCATTATTTAGGAGAAAGAAAGCAAGTCATATTTGAAGCTCTCACTTAATGGTTTTAAGTGACCCTGAATTAGTGGGTCAATGGTAGAGATGCGACTTCTCCAAAAGCTACGCAGAACATGCTGAAAGAAGTTTCAAGATATGTTTATTAGCATTTTTGCTGGCATGGAAGACATCCATACATGCAAGAACGTGCAGCTGATATTCGTGACGTTTCAAAACGTATTTTAGCGAATTTATTAGGTGTTAAAAACTCCCTAGCCCAGCTACAATCAAAAGATGAAGTAGTAGTTGTTGCTGGATTTAACCCAAGTGATACAGCACAATTAAATCGTCAATATGTTAAGGCGTTCGTAACAGATATCGGTGGACGTACTTCACTCAGCGATTATGGCTCGTTCATTAGAAATCCCTGCTATTGTAGGTACAAAAGAAATTACATCATTAGCTAAAGATGGTGATTTAATCATTATCGACGGTTTATCAGAGATGTATTCTTAAACCTTCTGAAGATGTAGTTGCTGAATGCCGTGCAAAAGCAGAAGCATTTCGCAGCGCAACAAGCTGAATGGGAAAAATTAAAAGATGCTGATACATTTACAAAAGATGGTCATCAAGTTGAATTAGCAGCAAATATTGGAACTCAAAAGATTTAGAAGGAGTAATTCATAATGGTGCTGAAGGTGTTGGTTTATACCGTACAGAATTCTTATACATGGATTCTCTTGATATGCCAACTGAAGAAGATCGATTTGAGGCTTATAAAGCAGTATTAGAAGGCATGAATGGTAAACCTGTTGTTGTTCGTACAATGGACATCGTGATAAAGAATTACCATACTTACCATTACCACACGAAATGAATCCATTCTTGGGATACCAGTGCGATTCGTATTTCATTAAATGAACCTGAAATGTTCAGTACACATTACGTGCATTATTACGTGCATCAGTTTATGGAAAATTACGTATCATGTTCCCAATGATTGCGACATTAAACGATTTCCGTGGAGCAAAAGCATTATTAATGAAGAAAAAGCCAAATTAGTTGCAGAAGGTGTTGCAGTTAGCGATGACATTCAAGTAGGGATTATGATTGAAATTCCTGCAGCAGCAGTATTAGCACATCAATTTGCAAAAGAAGTTGATTTCTTCAGTATTGGAACAAATGACTAATCCAATATACAATGGCTGCTGACCGTATGAACGAACGCGTTTCATACTTATACCAACCATATAATCCATCAATCTTAACATTAATTAAACATGTATTGATTCAGCTCATACAAAAGAAGGTAAATGGGCTGGAATGTGTGGAGAAATGGCTGGAGATCAAACAGCTGTACCATTACTTGTTGGTTTAGGCTTAGATGAGTTCTCAATGTCTGCATCAAGCGTATTAAAAACACGTAGCTAATTTCTAAATTAACATTAGAAGATATGAAAGCATTAGCAGATAAAGCCATCAATGAATGTGCAACAGTACAAGAAGTTGAAGCTTTAGTTGAAGAAGCAGTTTCAAAACTATAATTTGAAATGATTTAGAGTGAGAGAAATCTCACTCTTTTTATTTTATTTTAATGGCTCTTTGTCAAATAGGGTTGATGAAACATTTTAGTGAAGGAATTAAGCAGCGTCATGTTGCTTAATTCCTTTTAGATGTTGGAGTAAATAGTTTAGACATTAGTAGAATTCTATTTCTAAAATGAGTAAAACTGCTGTATCCATAAGCGTTTTCTTTTAAGTACTTTAATCTTGTTAATCCTTCAATAGGTCCATTTGAAAGTGTTGGATACTCACATGTATTTTGGATATACGGTAAAAATTTTTAAATGTTTGAAGAACACGATTTAATCCATCAGACAGAAGTTTTTGGTTGTACACTCACTATTTCTTCTTTAAATTCAATGAAATTGCGCTCTTTAAAAGCTTCTCTTAGTTGATGTACTGTTTCATATTCTGGTTTAAGTGAAGGTACTTCTTGTAGTAAGTAATCTACAATTCCTTGAGAATGCGTTAACCAGTCGAATAATCTATAATGTTTATAGTTGTATGATTGAAGGTCATCTCGATTTTTAAGATTAGTTTCCAGTAACGCTTTTAATTTATTATAAAGACGTCTGTCTTATAGCGTACTTGATTCATTTTTCTGGTTCTTGTCTTGTTTAATTCTCTATTTAAAGCTTGAATAATATGGAATGGATCAATAATAATTTTAGCCTTAGGAAATAAACGTTTAATGACTTCAATGTATGGAGCATACATATCAATCGAAATTGTTTTAACAGTTAAGCGTGTTTGTAGAGGGAAACTGGTTGAAATAACGAACTAAATTCTCCATTTTTTTCTATCTTGAACAACATCAACAAGTTGATGAGTAATAGCGTCACAATAAGCAAAACTCATACTAGCTTCAGCAGAAGCTACAGACTTAAACTCATCCCAACACATATGTTCAGGTAACTCATTTAAAGGCTTAATTCTAAGAGATTCAGCAGTTTCATTGACGACTCTACGAACAGTATGAACAGAAACATTCATTTCTTTAGCAATATGGGATTCAGAAACAGTTTCGCAAGCTTTTACTTTAATTTCATTTTTTACATTTTTAGAAATAAAAGCATTAAGGTCTACGATACTAGTTGTATCAGCAGTAAAACTATGAGAGCATTCACAGCAGAAGAAACGTTGTTTTCTTAATTTAAGAAAAAGCAGAGTAAGCCAGAAACCGAATTAAGAGTAATTCGAGAAGTACGAGTACCATTTTTAACAATAGAAAAAAATCACGATTGACACAACCACAACTAGGACAAGCGTTTGGGCAATAAGTATAGGTAGCGAAGAAAAACAGGCTTTTTCTTCTTAAAATACACTTCCTCCACATTATTTTTCCCATTTTATATTTTTTTATCTTTGATTTGTAGCACAACTTCTTGTATAGTAGTCATAGGGTTTCATCTCCTCTTAAATAGTTGGACGCTTTTAATATAAGGGATGAAGCCCTTTTTGTATCTACTAAAAATAGGGTTGGTGGATTTTTCTCCATCAACCCTATAAATCTAGAACCATTTTTAATTTAATTTATAATGAAAACGATATTATTTAATAAAAATATAAACAAGGATGATATAAGGAGAGAGTAATGAATCAAGAATCAAAAAGATTTTTTCAATTTCAACAACGGTTTAGTATAAGAAAGTTTAAAGTAGGAGTAGCAAGTGTTGCAATTTCTACAATGGCCATTGCTAGTACTGTAGTAATGGGTCAATTACCGACAGTGCATGCAAATGAATTTAATAGAACGGAAACTGGAAACTCGACAGTAGTAGATGCACAAGAATTTGTAATGGTGACTCATGAGAAACCAGGTGGAGTAGTAGAAGATGTTGCTATTTTAAAATCAAAATTTTCAGAAAAATCTTGATCAATTAAAGAAAGATTATCCTGGTTTTACTGCAACAAACTTACAACATGTTGGGGAAAAATAAATATAAAAATTACATATATACCAGTTACCTACAACAAATCAACCGAGCTCAACAACAGAATCTGCAGCTAATACAGGAGATACTGGTACTTCAAATAGTACATCAGCAACTACTAATCAAAACACAACCAACAACTGAAAATAAAGTTAGTTTACAAGGTCATTTAGTAGGAAATCAAACAGAATATAATGTAGGAGAACAGCTCATCTCAACATTTTAGACTAGATGTATCTGCACCTTCAAAATTAGAAGAGAGGTTCTTATATTTTTAGTCAATTTGCAAAAATGAACCTATTACTGATGTACAATTTGGTACAGCATTAAAAAGTTGAAAAAGTAAATGAGACTACAATATAAAAATTTATACAGGAGAAGTTCCAAGTGGTTCTTATGGTAATTTCAATATGAGTTATAAATTTGATAAATATAGAACAGGGCGTAATTCGCAAACTACTATTACATCTCAAGTGATGGATAAGAATGGTAATCCAATTTCACCAGAAAAAAATACTAAATCTACAGTAACGAATACTAATAAGACAGGGTATGCAAGTATTCATGTGGACAGTGAAAGTGGTGCTAGAGATTTAGCTTTATTTACACAAATGCACCCGGTGATTCTAGTGATGAAACTAAGAATAAAAATTAGTTTTAAAAATTAACAACATTAAATAAAGAAGTTGCTGCTGTTAATAAAAATTCAACATGCTATTACTTTACCAACAGGAGCTATAGTATCAGAAACATCTATTAATGCAGGATGGACACAGGAAGGTAATGTTGCTCGTTATACAAGAACAATACCAGATGCGAAACCTGTATTTCGATCAGGAAATAATACTAGTGATGATACGCTTCGTGTTAATATGCGCCAAGCAGGTACATTAGAAGAGTTTTTAAAGGAAAAGAATTTACATTTTACAGACAATGTAACTTATACAGATAAATCCGAAAACAAATACAAGTCAAGGAAAAACTTCGTTAGATTGTGAAGGCTGTGAATCCTTATAAAGAATAACGGAGGCGGGCAACGCCAAATGCAGCAGGAGCACAACCTCCATTAGTAATTAATAACTTTGCTAATGGAACAGAATCATGAAAAATAAGTGAATATAGCAATTCCTGGAATTAATACGGAAACAGATGATAAGAGAATTGTTGTTTTCTGGAGAAGTGTAGATACTCCAACAAAAAGTTAAGGGAAGTTGGATTAACGATTGATAGTGATTTTGATCAAAAGAGATCAATTAATTTTATGGGACTTGGAATAAGAATGGAGCATATGCAGCTTGGTATGCACCGGATAATCTAGGAACAAGTAATACCTTTGAAGTGTATACTGTAAATAGGTAAAACAGAGACGAAGTTAGAAATTTCCTTTAAAAGAGATGGAGGTACATCAATGGATTTCCAGGAAGGTACAACCCAAGTTTTATTAAAAACCAAAAGGTGAAATGACATTTACAAATGATACGCTTAGTCAAGCGGGTATTTATTTACATCAAAACTTAAAAGGCTAGAAAAAGCTAAAACAAAATGGTAGCGGAAGGAAAAGAAGCTAAGAGTATTGTTACTGCAAAAGTTTCAACTCAAGATACAGATGTGGTCAATACAAGTATTTCTAAAACAATTTTAGCAGATGCTAGAACAGCTTTAAAACTGACATCGAGAACTGGGAAGATAGAAACGGTTCTAGCAGGGAATAAAACACAATCATTAAGTTCTGGAATAGAAGCTTATGATTACTCACCTTCAGGTTTAGGGAATCGTGTATATAATACAGTGACATCACACTTTTGCTACTACTGATAAAAAATTAGATTACCTTGGAGCGAAGAATCCTAAAATTATTGTGGAATTACCGGATGGCTTTAGTTATGCAGGAGATAGCCCACTTGTAACTAAAGATGATAATTATCAAAATACTGGTAAACGGGTATTGATTATTGATCCGAAGGATTCAAATACTCGTGAGAATGTAACTCCGAATTTAGAGTTTAATGTAGCACAGTGGGTTCAAACAGGTAGTTATCGTCTGAAATATACATTAGTTTGGGATGAAAAATAGATTCCTCATGGATTAAATCCTAATAATGAGTTTGATGGAGATAAGACAATTATCAATACATCAACTTTCACTTATGAAATTCCTGTAAGTAATTCATCAGCGACACGATTACACGTAGATGTAACTGATAAAAATGATCGAAGAGAAGGTTACACAACATCGTTACAGAATTTAGCTCCAAAAACAGATGTGACATATCGTTTTACATTATCAAATACAGATAATTCAAAACTATCGAATAATGAAGTGCTTGTGACATTACCTAAAAAGATGATAAGAATATTGTTGATACAAGTATAAATCGTAATTCTGCATTTGATGTGGAAGCTACAGGAGAAGCAATAGCTCCTGCCGGATGGACAGCATACTATAACTTCTCCAATTAATGGGAATGCAGACGAAGTTGCCAGCAACAACTTTAACAGCTGATCAAGTGACAGATTGGAGCAAGGTTACAGCAGTCAAGTTTGTTTCTAATCCAGGGACTACATTAAATCCAGGATTATCAAATGAATTTTTAGTACCAGCAAGAATTTCTAAAGATGCAAAAGATACACAGGTAGCTTATATTTCAGCAGCAGCAAAAACAAATGCAGAAGAAATATATAATGAGGCGAATGTAGCTTCTGTTACTATTAAAGTAGAAAATATAAAAAAATGGAGCTGTTAAAATTGCATGAAGATATGCAGGAACATGATTAAACCAACAATAACAGCTATTGAAAAAGAGCTTATACAAAAAGATTATAATGTAGATACAGAAGAATATCGTCCTGATGAATTTACATATAATGGAATAGCTTATAGATATATGAGAGTCAAAGAAACATCTGCTCCGGTTGAAGGTGTTATAACAGTGAAGAAATCACTGTAACTTATGTTTACGATACTTTGTATGAAACTGGAACAGAAGAAAAAACAGTAACAAGAATAATTAACTACCTAGAAAAAGGTACGAATAAAGTCTTGAAAGATCCAAACAGTTGAAACAGTGAAGTTAACAAGATCGAAGACAACAAACAAAAGTTACAGGAGCTGTTACATACGGAGAATGGAGTAAAGGTAACTGGTCAGAAGTAACACCAGAAGCAATCGCAAAGCTATAAAGCTCCAAGTGTGCTAACGGTAGAAGCGACAGAAGTAACATCAATAACAGAAAACAAAACGGTTGATGTATACTGCGAAGCAGATACAGAAACTGGAACAGAAGAAAAAACAGTAACAAGAACAATCAACTACCTAGAAAAAGTACAAATAAAGTCTTGAAAGATCCAACAGATTGAAACAGTGACGTTAACAAGAACGAAGACAACAAATAAAGTTACAGGAGCTGTTACTTACGGAGAATGGAGTAAAGGTAACTGGTCAGAAGTAACACCAGAAGCAATCGCAAACTATAAAGCTCCAAGTGTGCCAATGGTAGGGAAGCGACAGAAGTAACATCAACAACCGACAACAAAACGGTTTGATGTATACTACGAAGCAGATACAGAAACTGGAACAGAAGAAAAAACAGTAACAAGAACAATCAACTACCTAGAAAAAAGGTACAAATAAAGTCTTGAAAGATCCAACAGTTGAAACAGTGACGTTAACAAGACCGAAGACAACAAACAAAGTTACAGGAGCTGTTACATACGGAGAATGGAGTAAAGGTAACTGGTCAGAAGTAACACCAGAAGCAATCGCAAAACTATAAAGCTCCAAGTGTGCCAACGGTAGAAGCGACAGAAGTAACATCAACAACAGAAAACAAAACGGTTGATGTATACTATGAAGCAGATACAGAAACTGGAACAGAAGAAAAACAGTAACAAGAACAATCAACTACCTAGAAAAAGTACAAATAAAGTCTTGAAAGATCCAACAGTTGAAACAGTGACGTTAACAAGAACGAAGACAACAAACAAAGTTACAGGAGCTGTTACATACGGAGAATGGAGTAAAGGTAACTGGTCAGAAGTAACACCAGAAGCAATCGCAAACTATAAAGCTCCAAGTGTGCCAACGGTAGAAGCGACAGAAGTAACATCAACAACAGAAAACAAAACGGTTGATGTATACTATGAAACAGATACAGAAACTGGAACAGAAGAAAAACAGTAACAAGAACAATCAACTACCTAGAAAAAGTGCAAATAAAGTCTTGAAAGATCCAACAGTTGAAACAGTGACGTTAACAAGACCGAAGACAACAAACAAAGTTACAGGAGCTGTTACATACGGAGAATGGAGTAAAAGGTAACTGGTCAGAAGTAACACCAGAAGCAATCGCAAACTATAAAGCTCCAAGTGTGCCAACGGTAGAAGCGACAGAAGTAACATCAACAACAGAAAACAAAACGGTTGATGTATACTATGAAGCAGATACAGAAACTGGAACAGAAGAAAAAACAGTAACAAGAACAATCAACTACCTAGAAAAAGGTACAAATAAAGTCTTGAAAGATCCAACAGTTGAAACAGTGAAGTTAACAAGATCGAAGACAACAAACAAAGTTACAGGAGCTGTTACATACGGAGAATGGAGTAAAGGTAACTGGTCAGAAGTAACACCAGAAGCAATCGCAAACTATAAAGCTCCAAGTGTAGCAAGAGTAGAAGGACAGAAGTAACATCAACAACAGAAAAACAAACGATAGATGTATACTACGAAGTAGAGCCTAAGCCAGAGCCTAAGCCAGAGCCTAAACCAGAGCCTAAACCAGAGCCTAAGCCAGAGCCTAAACCAGAGCCTAAGCCAGAGCCCTAAACCAGAGCCTAGCAGAGCCTAAACCAGAGCCTAAACCCAGAGCCTAAGCCAGAGCCTAAGCCAGAGCCTAAGCTAGAACCTAAGCAAGAACAGCAACCTGATACGAAACCAGGAGAAAATCAAACAACAAATGAGAAAGAAGAAAAGAAATTCTTCCAAAAACTGGTACGGAATCTGAATGGATGTTATTTGGAGAAGCTGCATTATCAATTCTTACTGGATTAGGATTAATACTACCAGAATCTTTAAAAAGATAAAAAAAGAAAAATAATAGATAAAAAGTAGTTTCCTATTAGGGATAGTGAGAATCTATTGAGGAATTAAGCAGCGTTAGGTTGCTTAATTCCTTTTTAATTGTTAAAGTGAATAAGAAATAAAAATAATGTAAAATATAAGGAGTATCATGATTGAATTAGGAATTAGTACATTTGGAGAAACAACAGAAATTGAAGGGATAGGTATTACGCCTACACATGATGAACGAGATTCGTGAATTAGTAGAGAAATGAAATTAGCTGATGAAGTAGGGTTAGATATTTATGCAATTGGTGAGCATCATCGAAAAGATTTTGCAGTTTCTGCACCAGAAATTATATTAGCGGCAGGGAGCAGCAGTTACTAAAAATATTCGACTAAGTTCTGCGGTAACTGTATTGTCATCTTCTGATCCAATACGAGTCTATCAACAATATGCTACGATTGATGCTATTTCAAATGGACGAAGTGAACTCATGGTAGGGCGTGGCTCTTTTACAGAATCATTTCCACTGTTTGGTTATAGTTTATCCGACTATGAAGAATTATTTTGATGAAAAAAATTGGAGATGCTTGAAAAATTAAGGAAAAAGAAATATTAGATTGGCAAGGGAAGTTGACTCAAACAGTTAATCATAAAGGGAGTATATCCACGTGCTGTTCAAGAAGATTTTTCCGATTTGGGTAGCAACTGGTGGAAATGCAGAATCTACTGTTAAAATTGCACAAAAGGGTTACCGATTGCATATGCCATTATTGGTGGAAAGTATGAGAATTTTAAAGGATTAATAAATTATTATAAAAATTGGAATCGCATCAGGGCACTGTGAAAAACAATTAAAAGTTGCATCTCATTCTTGGGGATTTATTGCTGAAACAGATGAAGAAGCGATTCAAAAATATTTTCCATCCAACTAAACAAGTTGTCGATGCAATTTCAAAGACCGTCCATTTTGGCAACCATTAACATTTGAACAATATTTATCAAGTGTTAGTCCAGAAGGAGCAATGCTAGTTGGTAGCCCTGATACAGTAGCTAATAAATTAATTAAAAATGATTGAAGTGTTGGGGCTAGACCGTTTTTATGTTACATTTACCATTAGGTTCTATGCAACATGAAGATATTTTTAAAAGCGATTGAATTATTTGGACGTGAGGTAGCTCAAAAGTACGAGCATATTTTGAAAAACAAATAGATAAATCATATAGGGAGTATCTATTCAGAATATTTAAGAGATAAACGGTGTTTAGCAAATATCTTTTAGATAAATGATTTTGTCATTGCATGACAGATTTTCAAAGAGTATAATAAGGGAAAATGTGTTAATAGGGGTGTTTATATGAAAAATAAAAAATTTTTCAATTGGTTTTTACAGCCATTTTAATTTCAATTATTATTTTACAAAGTTTTATTCCGTTTTTAGGGAATTTACCATTACTTGTCATTGATATTACGATTATTCATATTACAGTGATTATTGGTGCTTGTATAATGGGATGGCAAACGGGATTATTACTAGGGACAGTTTGGGGTATATGCTCTTTTTATTCTGAGCATTTACTTCAGGAAGTGCCATTAGTTTATTAGTGTTTACAAATCCTTTTAATTGCAATTGTTCCTCGTGCACTAGTTGGATTACTTTCCCGGACTACTTTTTCGTAGCCTTACAAAAAGTTATTTCATCTAGTCATTTAAGAATGAGTATTGTAGGAGCTTTTGGAAGCTTACTAAACACAACTCTAGTATTATCTTTTAATTTATTTCCTTGTAGGAAATCAATATGCTGAAAAATTACAAAAACTCTTGGAGAATTACCAGTATTTTTAATGACGATTGTTGGTACAAATGGTGTTCCAGAAGCTATTGCTTCTGCTATTATTGTACCAGTTGTGGGTGGAGTTCTTTTAAAAATTAATGGAAAAACGGAGAATGAAAAATGCTTGATCAAAAGAAAGTAGCCGTGTATGTTACAGGAGGAATTGCAGCTATAAAGCTCTTTTTATTTGTAAGATTATTAATAAAAGAAGGTGCACAAGTAAAAGTTGCAATGACTCAATCAGCTTGTCAATTTGTTTCACCTTTGACGTTTCAAGTATTAACGAAAGAAAAAGTAATGGTGGACACTTTTGATGAAAATGATCCATCATTTGTTCAACATATTCATTTTGCAGACTGGAGTGAATTAGCGATTGTGATTCCTGCTACAGCTAATACAATTGCAAAGATGGCAAATGGAATTGCTGATAATTTTGTGACAAGTGCATTACTTGCAACAACTGCTCCTAAAGTGATTGTTCCTGCTATGAATGAACATATGTGGGAAAAATCCAGCTACAGTAAGAAATTATACCCAATTACAAAAAGAGTGTTCATTTCATTGAACCAGCTGTGGGTTTCTTAGCAGAAGGATATTCAGGAAAAGGAAGATTACCTGAACCTGAGGAAGTACTTCAACAAATAAAAAGAAATGAATTTGTTGGAGCAAGAAGAACAGACATTATTAGGAAAAAGTTTTAATTACAGCAGGTGGAACGAAAGAAAAAATTGATCCAGTTCGCTATATTTCGAATGATTCTTCCGGGAAAATGGGGTATGCCTTAGCAGAAGATGCTGTCAAAAAGGAGCAGAAGTTATTTTAATTTCTGCGACAACTACTCTACCTGTTCCTAAAGGAGTGAAAATTGAGTATGTGGAATCAGCTAAAAGACATGCAAGAAAAAGTATTGAATCATTTTTTTCATTAGTAGACATTGCCATTATGGTAGCTGCGGTATCAGATTATCGAGTAAAAGAACCAGCTACCAAAAATGAAAAACAGATGATGAAGATGAAATTACATTAACTCTAGTCAAAAAATCCTGATATTTTAAAACAATTAGGAAGTTTGAAAAAGAAGGGCAAACGGTTATCGGGTTTTGCAGCAGAAACGCATCAAGTCATTGAGTTTGCCAAACAAAAACTTATGAAGAAAAATGCAGATTTTTATTATTGCAAATGATGTTTCAGATCGATCAATTGGTTTTGGTGCCGATATGCATCAAGTAACTATTCTATCAAAAACAGGTGAAGAAATTTTTATTTGCCGAAAGTTTCTAAACAGTTATTAGCAAAAAGAAATTTGGAAGAATTTAATTCAGCATTTATAAAAAAATTAAATAAAAGGACTTTTCTAATCTAGCATAGTTTAACTCTATGACTATATGAAAAGTCTTTTGTTGCAATCAAGGAAAAAGGAAGATTACAAAAAAATATAAGGAAAATCTCAGAAAACTTCCCTTGTTTTATTAAAAACTGTGGCAAAAGCTATTCCAGTGGTCGAATTTGTGCTATAATGATGAAGGTTTTATTAGGCATGAGAGGAGTAGATATGAAAACAGAACATCAAATGCCAGAATTTATGAGAAATCATTATACTTTAAAAAGCATTGGAATATTGCAAAAGAAAAAGCGACGTTGTTTTTCAAACGTCTTTTTTTGACATCTGTTTGTCATTAATGCTTTTAGTACTATTATCGCCAGTCTTTTTAGTTTTTAAGTATTTGTATTAAAGCTAGAAGATGGTGGACCTATCTTTTATCGACAGCAAAAGAATTACGACCTATGGAAGAGTATTTAGAATTTTTAAAATTCCGTACAATGGTAATGAATGCTGATAAAATGGGACCATTAGTAACTCAGGATAATGATTCAAGAATTACAAAAAATTGGTAGAAAAAATTAGAAGTTTCCGTTTAGATGAAGTACCACAATTGATTAATGTATTAATTGAGATATGAGTTTTGTTGGAACTCGTCCTGAAGTACAGAAATACGTAGATGCCTATTCTGAAGAAATGATGGTTACATTATTGTTACCAGCAGGAATTACTTCAAAATCAAGTATTGAGTTTAGAAATGAAGCAGATAAAATTTCTAAATGGATGGATCAAGGATTAACAGCTGATGAAGCGTATATCCAAAAAGATTCTTCCAGAAAAATGCAATATAATATCGATTATATTGAAGAAGTAAGTGTTGCTCAAGATATAAAAGTAATGCTTCAAACTGTATTTGCTGTTTTAAAATAGTAAATAAACAATCGGAGGTTAAGAGACATGATTAGAAATATTCCATTTTCACCACCAGATATTAGCAATCGAGAAATTGAATTAGTAACAGAAGTGCTTAAATCTGGTTTGAGCTTACAACTGGACCAAAAAAACAAAAAGAGTTTGAAAGACAATTAGCAGCTTTATTTAGGAACAGATAAAACAGTTTGTTTAAATTCAGCAACAGCTGCATTGGAATTAGCTTTACGAGTATTAGGAATTGGTGAAGGAGACGAAGTCATCGTTCCCTGCCTATACTTATACAGCTTCATGTAGTGTAATCGAACATGTTGGAGCAACTCCAGTATTAGTAGATATTCAAGAAAACCACTATGAAATGAATTATGATTTATTAGAACAAGCGATAACACCAGCAACTAAAGTGATTATTCCAGTTGAATTAGGTGGAGTTCCTTGTGATTATACTCGTATTTTTGAAGTAGTAGAGAAGAAAAAGATTTGTTTTCAGCAAATAATGCCTTGCAAGCTCACTTTAATCGAATCATTGTAGTTTCAGATTCAGCTCATGCGATGGGTACAACAATTAATGGCTTATCAGTTGCTCAAGTGGCTGACTTTGCTTCTTATTCATTCCATGCAGTTAAAATTTAACAACTGCTGAAGGTGGTTGTATTACTTGGAATCCTAAGAACGGATTAAAATGATGAAGAAATTTATCGAGCTTTCCAAATTTATTCCTTACATGGACAAACAAAAGATGCCTTAGCGAAGACAAAACCAGGTTCATGGGAATATGATATTGAAATTCCAGGGTACAAAATGTAATATGGCAGATATTATGGCTGCTATTGGTTTAGCTCAATTAGAGCGCTATGAAGGGATTTTAAATCGTAGAAAAGAAATCGTAAACCAATTAGATACTGGGTTAAAATCTGAACTTATCCAAGTTTTACCACATCAAACAGATTATTATGAATCTTCAAGACATTTATATATTACAAGAGTAAATGGAGCTTCTTACGAACAAAGAGGTTTGATTATTGAAAAAAATGGCAGAGCGTGGTATTTCATGTAATGTGCATTATAAACCATTGCCATTATTAACAGCCTATAAAAATTTAGGATTCGATATTAAAAGATTATCCGAATGCTTATCGTTATTTTGAAAATGAAGTGACCTTACCATTACACACTTTACTAACGGACGAGAGATATTCAATATATTATTCAAAAACTATAAAGAAGTCGTTCAAGTATTAGAAGCTAATGATGGAGTAAGGAGAAGTGTAGATGAATAATCGATTAAAAATTTTATTACTATTTGTATTAGACTCAATCATCGTATTAGGTTCTGTATTTTTAAGTTTTAGACTTGTAACAGAAGAGCTTATTCTGTAACATTCTATGCCTTAACAGTTACAGCATTATTATCTCTAGCAGCCTATTATGTGTTTTCATATTTCTTAAATTTATATTGGAGAGATTGGGAATATGCGAGTGTTTATGAAGTTATTACTGTTGTAAAAATGTGTCAGTGCTGCAGTCATTGTTTCAACCATTGCAGGAATTGTTTGGTTTAAAAACATTAGTAACTTGGCAATTTGTAGTCGTGTTATGGCTATTACTTGTTTGTGCAGTAGGGTGGCGTTCGACTATCGATGCGTATTTTTAGAGAGTACTTTGTAGATAGTGTTGTTATGGAAAAATGCAGAAACCAACTTTAATCGTTGGAGCAGGAGCAGCAGGAACATTATTAGTACGTCAAATGTTAATGCATCCAAAAATGAGAATGATGCCTGTAGCTTTTTGTTGATGATGATCAAGAAAAACAAAGAAAAGATATTTATGGGGTTCGAATTTTAGGAACGACAAAAGATATTGAAAAATTGTTCAACAGATGGGAATTACAAAAGTTGTAATTGCAATGCCTTCGTTACCGAATAAAAAGTTAAACGAAGTATATGATGTTGCTCGTAAAACTGGAGCAGAATGCGTGATTCTTCCAAATATCGATGAAGTCATGTCAGGAAACTTACATGTACAACAATTAAGAAATGTTGAAATCGAAGATTTACTAGGACGAGATCCAGTCAGAATTGGATCAAACATTAATTGAAAAACAATTACGTGGAAAACGAATTTTTAGTAACTGGGGCAGGTGGCTCAATCGGTTCTGAAATTTGTAGACAAGTTTCTTCATTCCGTCCAAAAGAATTAATTATTTTAGGACATGGAGAAAATAGTATTTATCAATTAAATATGGAATTACTTGGAAAATATGCAGAACATTTTAGAATTACGCCTGTTATTGCGGATGTTCAAGATAGAAAACGTATATTTGAAGTGATGGAAAAATATCGTCCAGATGTTGTGTATCATGCTGCTGCACATAAACATGTGCCTTTAATGGAAATTAATCCAAGAGAAGCAGTAAAAATAATATTTTAGGAACTCGTAATGTTGCTGAAGCTGCGAATCATGCAAAAGTAAAAACTTTTTGTAATGATTTCAACGGATAAAGCTGTTAATCCACCGAATATTATGGGAGCAACAAAACGTTTATGCGAAATGATTGTTCAAGATATGGCAACGAAGAGTGATTCAACTAAATATGTAGCTGTACGTTTTGGGAATGTATTAGGATCAAGAGGTTCTGTTATTCCATTATTTAAGAAGCAAATTGCTAAAGGTGGACCAATTACAGTAACTCACCCAGATATCGTTCGTTACTTTATGACGATTCCTGAGGCGGCTCAGTTAGTAATTCAAGCAGGCTCGTTAGCGCGAGGAGGAGAAATTTTCGTATTAGATATGGGCAAACCTGTTCGTATTGTTGATTTAGCGAAAAATCTAATCCGTTTATCAGGTTACAGTGAAGATGATATTGAAATTAAATTTACTGGTTTTACGTCCTGGTGAAAAATGTATGAAGAGTTATTGAACGAGGGAGAAATTAATCCAAAACAAATTTTCCCTAAAATTCATATTGGAATTGCAGACAATTCAAAAAATTGGTCGTGTTATGACTTCATTGAAAAATTTGAAAATTATTCAGAACAAGAATTACACGATGAATTGATTGATATTGCGAATAAAAAGAAATAAAATAGAGAAGGCTGGACAATGCTCCAGCCTTCTTTTCATAAACAGAGATTAAGGAGAAATTATGTTAGTTTCAGTATCAATTAGCGCTTATAACGAAGAAAATTATTTACCAGCAATTTTTGAAAGTTTAATTCATCAAACTTATCCACATAAAAAAATTGAAATTGTGTTAATTAATGCAATGTCAACAGACCGAACAAGAAGTTTAATGAATAAATTTCAAGAAAAAGTATCAACATGAATTTTATGCAATTAAGATTTTTGATAATCCAAAGAAAACATTGAATACTGGTTTAAATTTAGGTTTAAACATTCCGATGGGGATTGTTATTTAAAAAATTGATGCTCATTCTCATATTCCAGAAGATTTCATTGAAAATAATGTAGATGTGATTGAAAGAGGAGAAAGAGTTTGTGGAGGAAGAAGACCAACGATTGTTGAAACAGATGATGAATTAGCAAAAACATTACATATTGTAGAAGAATCTGCATTGGGTAGTAGCATCGCTAATTATCGTAAAGGTGATAGAGTCGATATGTCGATTCTGTATTCCAAGGTATGTATCATAAAGAAGTATTGAAAAGGTTGGATATTTTGACGAAAAATTAGTTCGTACGGAAGATAATGAGTTTCATTATCGTATTCGTAAGAATGGATTTAAAATTTGGTATGATACTCGATTGAATCTTTCCAATATATACGTCCAACTTACTCAAAAATGTTAAAACAAAAATATGGAAATGGTTATTGATTGGATTGACAAGTCATGTTTGCCGTGAATGTTTATCTTTATTCCATTTTGTCCCTGGGATTTTTGTAAGTACGTTATTAGCAACGATTTTAATTTCAGGTATCTCTGCGTTACCATTTTTCCTATTAGTGAGTATCTATTTACTAGCGATTATTGGATTATCAGTATTTGAAATCATGACACATCCATTTCATATCACTCGATTATTGATTCCATTCATGATGATTTCTGTCCATATCTCTTGTGGAATTGGAACAATTCGTGGATGGATTGAAGGATTTTGGTGGAAGAAAACTTATTTTGAAAATAATGAACTGTAAAAATTATTAAAAAGTAGTAAATCTCTCCTCAAGATTAAGAGGAATTATGGTATAATAAATTGATTATAGATAAAGAGAGGTTGAATAGTTTGAGCAGATTAGAAAATCATATTCATCAGAAAATTCAAAAATAAAAAGAAGAAAATGGACAATATTTTTATTGTATTAGCAGCAACTTTAATTACGGTAACAGGAGCTTATATTCGTGCTCGATTAGCAAAAGTGGAAACACAATTCACCAAGAAGTAGAAAACCGTTAATTTACGTGAAAAAGAAATTAAGGATAATGATAGTTTTTCAGTTTTATTATTAGGGATTGATAATGGAGCTTATGGACGTGGAACAGAAGTTGGTCGTAGTGATACGATGTTAGTTGTAACTGTGAATGAAAAATTAGGAAAAACAACAATCGTGAGTATTCCACGAGATTCTTATACAGAAATTATTGGCTATGGAACTAATGATAAAATTAATCACGCTTATGCATTTGGACAAGAAAAGATGTCTATTAATAGCGTTCAAAAAATATGTTAAATATTCAATTGATTATTATGTAACGGTCGATATGGGAGGACTAATGGCTTTAGTGGATGCTGTTGGTGGGTTAGATATTACTCCAGTATTAACTTTTACTTATGAAGGGGAATCATTTACAGAAGGCGTCGATCGTCATGTAGATGGAGAAGCAGCTTTAAGATATGCAAGAATGCGATATGACGATCCTGAAGGTGATATGGGACGTCAAAAGAGACAGCAATATGTGATTCAAAAATTGGTTGAAAAATTATTAAATATCACTTCTGTCACTCGCTATGAAGAAATTTTAAAAACATTAGAAAATTCTGTTCGTAATAAACTTCACATTAGATAAATTATTATCTGTTAAAAATAATTATCCAAAGGTCTTGAAAAATTTTTGAAAGTGATAAAATTAGTGGGAAGGAACAATGATTGGTGGTATTTATTACTCGTTGTTCCAGAAGAAGAAAGATTGCGAATTTCAAATGTTTTACGCGAAAAACTTAGACTTAGAAAAAGTAGATTCGTTAAACATATCGAAACAAATGAAACACAAATTGTACCGGATGTGGAAAATCATCAACCAACAAATCCGTCATTCTATCAAGAAGAAATCGCAGATGAGTATGTTGAACCAGCCGCATCAGCACGTTGAAAACCAACAACCTGTAACGCCTGTAACTCCAGTAGCACCAACTACTGTGAATACAACAACTTCATCAACTATTCAAAAACGGATGATAAAAAGTTGAGACGACTAAAAACACATCAACTGACTCAACTGGCTCAACCGGCTCAAACTAAGTCAATCAACGACTGTAGCATCTACAAGAACTGGAAACAAGTTCTGTAGAGCTTGCTCCAGCACCAACTAATACAACACCATTGCACCAAAACCTGCTTCAACAGAAGCAAATGGTTCAAACAATTAATAATCAATAATTTAAATAGAATTTGAGGAAAGCAAATGGTAGAACATCACGATTTTTGGTCTTCGTTCAAAAAGAAGACATAAAAGAAAAAGGAAAAACTGTTATTTATCTTTATACTGATGACAGCTTTATTAGTAGGACTTCTATTGTTTTTGCTGATAAATTGAATTTATTTCATCAAACAGTGAATACAATTACACAGATGTAGGGAATCGTACTGAAGAAGAAGCAAAGAAATCATTGAAAATGCTAAACCCATTAATGTTTTCATATTAGGAATGATAATGGGGCATATGGTCGACCAGTGGGAAGATGGACGTAGTGATACAATGCTTTTTATTAACGGCTAATCCAAGTGAGAAAAAGCTCAATTATTAAGTATTCCTCGTGATACTTATACTGAAATTGTTGGTATGAAAACTTACGATAAAAATTAATCATGCTTATGCATATGGTCAAGCTAAAATGGCGATTAATTCTGTAGAAAAATTATTTGACACTAACATTGATTTTTATATGGAAATTAATGTGACTGGTTTAATGGAATTTGTTGACGCAGTCGGAGGAATTGAAGTAACAAGTCCACTAACTTTTACTTATGAAGAACGTTCATTTGTAGAAGGTAAAACAGAATTATTAGACGGAGAAAGTGCATTGCGTTTTGCTAGAATGCGTTATGATGATCCAGAGGGTGATTATGGTCGCCAAAAACGTCAAAGAATAGTCATTGAACAATTAGTGAAAAATGCTGTCCTTTAATTCCATTACAAATTTTGAAAAAATTATGAATGCTGTAAGAAACAATGTTAAAACTGATATTCCAATAGGAAGACTTATGGCTTTGAAAAAATACTTATGGGACCTTCTTTTGACCATTTAGAACAAGCATTTATTGAAGAACGTTCATTATTATTAACGAATTCAATTGGAGAACAAATTTATTATTCTTATGCAACGGATGAAGAGTTATTAGAAAAATCAAACTTAATTCGTTCATATTTAGGTCAAAAACAGTAACAACTTATCCATTGTTACAACAAAGAGAAAATTTATTATATTTAACTACACCATAGAAAGAAGGAAGTCGAATGATTTATGCTGGAATACTAGCTGGTGGAACAGGAACTCGTATGGGATATTCAAGATATGCCTAAACAGTTTTTTAACATTAGGAAAAAACCAATTATTATGCATACCGTTGAGAAATTCCTATTTGTTTCCAGATATTGATGTCGTTTATGTAGCAGTTCATCCAAATTGGATGACTTATTTTGAAAGATTTAATTCATAAATATGTTCCAACACAAAAAGAAAAATTCGTGTTGTTTCTGGTGGAAAAGATAGAAACGATAGTATTATGAATGTTATTCATGATATTAAAGAAAAATCTGATGAAAAAGACAGATGATATTTTAATTACTCATGATGCAGTTCGACCATTTTGTTTCATATCAATGATTCAAGAAAAATATTGCTGCAATGAAAGAGTACAATGTAGCAGATACAGTAGTTCTGCAAATGATACAATTGTTGAATCTGTAGATGGAAAAAGTTATTTCATCTATTCCAAATCGTACACATATGTATCAAGGACAAACACCACAAACATTTTAAAATTCAAGCATTTGTAAATATTTATGAATCAATGGAAGAAGATGTCAAACAAATTTAACAGATGCTTGTAAAAGTGTTTGTATTAAATAATACTCTGTTGGATTAGTTCAAGGGAATATTCAAATATTAAAAATTACCACAGTAACGGATTTAAAAATTGCTGAAGCGATGTTGAGAGATCAAGTGATTAATCGAGTTTATCAATTAGATTCGTCCGCATTATTTTTCTGTGAAATATGAAGACGTTGAAATGGAGCAAGAAGATACAGTAGTTGTTAGACCAAATTATATTGCACTATGTCATGCAGACCAACGTTATTTCCAAAGGAACACGACCACCTAAAATTTTTGCAAAAAGAAATTGCCGATGGCGTTAATTCACGAATGTTGTGGAATTGTTGTGAGTGATGCTTCTGGAACGTATAAACCAGGAGATAAAGTAGTCATGATTCCAAATCAACCTCCAAAAGAATTTGAAGAGGAACAGAATTTTATGAAAATTATGTAACTGGCGGATATTTCCGTTCAAGTGGACATGATGGATTTATGAGAGAATTTGTCACAATTCCTAAAAATCGTGTGGTTAAATATGAAACAATTCCATCAAAAGTGGCTGCGATTACAGAATTTGTTTCCGTTGGGATTCATGGAATTACAAGAATGAAACAAGTAGCACATTCAAAAAGAGATCGTATTGTGGTATGGGGTTCTGGAAGTTTAGCATATGTTGTTGCGACACTTGCAAAAGAAAAATTCCCTAACTCGACGATTATTGTCGTTGGAAAAATCATGATAAATTACGTTTATTCTCTTTTTGCAGATGGAAGTCTATGATGTAGCAGAAATTGAAGATGATTTCTCGTTTGATCATGCTTTTGAATGCGTTAGTAGGAACGGGAACTCAAGAAGCTTATCGAGATATTATTAAACATATTAAACCACAAGGGGCAGTCGTTATGATGGGAGTTAGTGAATTTGAAGTCCCATTAAATACACGAGATATTTTTAGAAAAAAGGATTAACTTGGGTTGGTAGTTCACGATCGGGTCGTGAAGATTTTGAGGAGCTGTTCAAATGATGGAACGTCCTCAAGTACATTCAAGATTGAATTTAATTATTCATGAATCAAATAAAATTCAAGATATCCAAGACATTTATCATTTCTTTGAAGAAGATACTGTTACACCATTTAAGACAGTTGCGAAATGGGATATTTAATAATGAGGTGAAATCATGGAACCACTTCAAGCGAAGTGTTTAGAAATGAGAGTATTTTCGTTCAATTTTGTAAGGAAAATGAGTTACTTTGCTACTTATGTGGTGGAGGAGCAATTGGGACTCTACGACATAAAAGGATTTATTCCTTGGGATGATGATTTAGATTTCTTTATGCCAAGAAAAAGATTATGAAAAATTAGCACAACTTTGGCCACAAAAGGCAGATAGTCGTTATCAACTTTCAAAAAGTAATGAAAATTATATCGACCGTAATTTATTTATTACAATAAGAGATACACAAACAACATGTATCAAACCTTATCAACAAGATTTGGATATTCACATGGATTAGCATTAGATGTCCTTCCATTGGATTATTATCCAGCTAATGGGCTATCACAGAAAAAACAAGTGATAGCTGCTTTTAGTCTATTCACTATTTTGTGCGCAAACCATTCCAGAAAAACATGGTGGAATTATGAAGTGGGGAAGTCAAGCTTTTATTAGCACTTGTTCCTTCAAAAATTGCGTTATAAAATATGGAAAAAGCTGAAGCTGAAATGACAAAATATACAAAAGAAGAAAGTGATGGGATTACCGAACTTTGTTCTGGACCATACTATATGAAGAAGAAGTATCCAATTTCAAGTTTTGAGGATGCTTTTATGGCTTCCTTTTGAAGAAACGGAATTACCAATTCCAATTGGTTATGATGCTTATTTAAAAACTGCTTTTGGGGATTATATGACTCCACCACCAGTAGAAAAACAGGTTGCTCATCATGATGCGGTACTCATTGATTTAGAGAAGAGCTATACACATTATAAAGGTGAATATTATGGAAATAAGAAAAAGTACTTTTTCTTTTATGGTCTTTTCTCATTAGGGAGGAGGAGCTGAAAAAATTTTTATCAACAATTGTTTCCAATTTGATTTAGAGAAATATCAAATTGATATTTTAGAAATGGAACATTTTTAATAAGGGATATGAAGCTGTTCCTGAAGGAGTTAGAATTTTAAAAACCTTATAAGAAGAGAAAATATGGACGATTAATGGAAACAATGTTATGGCGTTTAAGAATTTATTTTCCACATTTAGTAAGAAAATGGCTAATCAAAGATGACTATGATATAGAGGTTTCTTTACTATTATGAACCCTGCATTCCCTTTTTCTAAGAGACCAGAAGTTAAAAATTGCTTGGATTCATGGGAGTATTGAAGCATTTTTAGAAGAAAAATCAGGCTCACTATCGTAAAAATCATTTTGAACAATTGAGCCCTACAGATAAAATTATTGCAATTTCTAAAAACAAGAGAATCGATTGAAAACAGTTTATCCAATGTTTAGCGATAAAAATTCAAACGATTTATAATGGGTATGATTTTACTTCTCTTCTTGAAAAATCAGAAGAAGTTGCCCTCAGTTACCTTGGAAAAAATAGTATTTGTGTCATAGGGTCGTTTAGAAGAATTCAAAAAGGGACGGATCGTGTGCTAGAAGTCTTTACCAAATTACAACAAGAATTATCTGATATTCATTTATACTATATTGGTAGTGGAGAACAAGAGATCTTCTTAAAAAGGAGATAGTAGAACGTCTTCAATTACAAAATCAGGTTCATTTCTTAGGCTATCAAAAATCCATATTCCATTTTAAAAGCAAGCTAAAGTTCTGCTATCTTTTATCAAAACAAGAAGGGTTTTTCAGGAGCTGTTGTCAGAAGCTAGTAACATTAGGAATTCCTTTTGTTTCTACAAATGTTGGAGGAGCTTTAGAATTATCGAATGAAGGACAATTTGAGAAGTCGTCGATTCTAATCAAGAAGCCATTAATGCCCTTAAAAAATTATATTACTGGAGAAAAAGAATTTCTGAACAATATTCAGAATTTATCCAACAATTTACAATTGAAAAAACAACTGCAACAAATAGAGGAGTTATTTCAATTATCTAAAAGAAGAAAAGGAGTTAGATAGATGCCGGATTCTTTAAGAAAACTTCATGCAGTACTTACAACTTTTCTGCTATGGTTTAGCAATTGTTTTTATTTGATTTATTTAAAATAATAATCATTTAGAAACTTTATTATATACGTTGTAATAGTTTTTATTGCACATACATTATTTAGTTTTCATAACTTAAAAATATCAATTAATTCATATCTTGTTTTTATATGACCATTTTTGTATTTTTATTTTCAAGGCCATTAATTGATTATTTAAGAATTGGAAGTTTTTGACACGTATCAACAAGATGCTTATGTATTCACTTTTAATATTATTTTAGTATCCTTCTAGGATTATGGTTGGGTGGAATAATAGGTGTCAGATATTTTTAGTCAAAAGAAAGAAAAAGCCTGTTGATGAAAATTCTTATGCTCGATTAGTTTTACAAGTTCGAAGAGTTTCTTTAGCAGTATTTTTAGTTAACATATCCATTTTTATGTATTAAGATTAGTAGAACGTTTAATCTTTAGATTACAAACAACATACTATGGATATTATGCAATTTCACAAGTAAATTACCATACTTTACTTATTTATTATCAGCTTTTATGTTTTATGCATTATGTGTTTATTTAGCAACGAAACCTTCAAAAAGCATCCATATTTTATGCTTGGATTTATATGTTGCAGCTAATTTGATTCATTTAGTCATTGGTACAAGAAATCCATTTATATTAAGTTTATTATTTGCCTTTTGTTTATTTCTTTTTATGTCATTATTCTGATAAAAAGAAGTTTGGCTTGGCCGTAGAGAAAAATTGTGATAGGAATTGGAACACCAGTCTTAATGCTTGCTATGGGGCGATGAACTATATTCGAGATGGAGCGAAATTAAAGTTTGATAGTATCTTTGCTTTATTAGTAGATTTTATTTACAAACAAGGAACTAGTTTTGGAATTTTAGCTAGAGGATATTTATATCGAAGTAGTTTACCAATTCGAGAAATGAGAAACTTTACATTTGGTCCTATTATAGATTATTTTTATCGCGGTAGTATTGGGATGAATTTATTAGGCACTACAGCTTTTAAGACAACGACAAATAGTATTGAATTAGCTTTAGAAAAGCAATAGTTATGCTCATAATATTTCGTATTTAGTATTAAAAACAACAATATTTAGATGGCCATGGTATCGGAAGTAGTTATATGATGGAAAGTTTATACCGATTATGGTTTTGTTGGATTATTTATAACGAGTTGTATTTTTAGGAGTTATTTTTATTGCGTTACTAAATTCAGCCTATAGAAAAAATCTACTTGGATTTACGGTATCATTATTAATTCTTGGTAATTTATTCTTTATGGCAGAAGTAGTTTCTAGAGAGTTTCTTTAGTTTGTTTACAATGCAATTTTGGACAGTTGTAATAGTAATTTTTCTTAATGTCCTATTCAATGAAGAAACCAATTTATCATACAACATTAGCAAAGGATGGTTATATACATGTTTGAAAATTATTCATTAGCTGATTTATTAGCTAATTTAAAGAAAAAGAAAAATGGAATGTCATTGCTGTTTTTGTATTATTTTGTTTTTAATTGCTTTACCTATGAGCTATAAAAGCAATTACTTCAAAAATCAGTCGTAAAAATAATACAAGTTACTCAAGCTATATTATTTATAAAATTAATGCACCAGAAAAAGAATTTAAAACAGAAGCCAATACAAAGAATGACCAGTTTAGTTATTTTTTTATTCTAAATTAATTAGTTCAAATATGAATGGTGCTTATTTATTCAATGATTCAACAGATCAAGAAGTTGCAAAATATGCCGGAGAAATTGCAAGCAATGCAACTCAATTAAGAAATTCAGATATAGATTTTCTGGGAAAAAGAAAAATCATTGTTAGTTCTTTAGGGGATTATACAGGTGTTTCTGTTAAAGCTTTTAACAACAAGTCCCACTTTAAATCAATTAATTGAGAAAAAGTTAGATGCATTAATGAATAGTTATAAAGATATATTTAAAAGACGTAACGATTCAAAAATTAAATACTGTTAATTCTCAAGAAGTTGGAGGAAGTGAAACAACAGTTTCTAACTTCAATGTAAAAACAATTAGTATTAAGAATGGTAGTTGTTTTTGTATTAGCAGGATTTATTGTCATCTTTTATGAACTTTGTTTGGTATTTATTTAATCCAACAATGAATCGTGTTGGAGATTTCAAAAATACGATATTCAACAAGTATATGAAATCGAAAATGCAGAAGTGTTACGTCAATTAATTCGTTATAAAAAGAAAACCTTGGAGAATTTGCTGTTGTTACTTCAAGTAAAGCTATTGCTAAAACAATGCGAGCAAAAATTCAAGATGTAACCATCGAATATGTAGAAGCTTCTAATTTTGAAAAGAATTTGTCAATTTGATGCTTACCTATTTGTTAGAAGAATTTGGGAAGACTCGCTATGTTGATTTTGAGAAAAAATTACAAGAATTGCATAATTTTTGATAAAAAGATTATTGGTGTAGCAGATTTCGACTATAATAAAAAACTCGTCAGTTATTCTGGCGAGTTTTTATTTTAAAATGAATCAGAAATTGTATTTAAATAGTTCACTAATTCCATTATCGTTAAATTATTATGGCAAATAAATTCTTTCTTTAATCCATCGATATAGAAGTTTGCAACAATAATATCATAATCAGTGTTATTTAAAATATCACTTGAAAGATCTACATCAGTCCAATTTTTCAAAGATAAATCGGTCATTACAATAATAAGATAGAACTCTCATTAATGTAATAGGATGAGCATGGTCAAAATTACTAATCACTAAAACTTTAATTTTTGGACGATTCATTAATAATTGAATCGCCATATCTTCTCCGTGGGTAAATAGAGTATAAATTAAATGATGAATATGTTCGGAGTATGAGTACGATTCATTAATTTTAAATAATTCATAATTTCGTATTTTACAATTTCAAAAGCTGATGCAAAATGTTTTTTGAAAAATTATTCATCGTTCTTTGCTTTTTGATTCAAACAGAAGAGGATCGGTAAAATGTTTCTTGTCGCTCTAAGTGAACTGTATTATGCATATACCAAATTAAATCATTTCGATTGTGGAAATGAATATTTAGTTTGAATTCAAGTTTCAACAACATTTCATCTAATAATCGACATGACTTCTTTGCATATTCATCTTCTTCTAGTGAAGCATAAAACTCTTCAGGACTTAAGAAGATAGTATCTTGAATAAATGAAATAAAAATTTGAGCTAATATTTCTGGTGTCATACTTATTTTGAAATTTCTCAGAGAAGTACACTAATTTTTCTTCAATATCTGGTAATTGTGCAAAATGGAGGAAATATTTCATCAAAGAAGTTATCTGAATTGGAACAAAATGTTTATTTATCACACGATAAATTCCAATCATGACCATCCATTTATACATATGAAATATCACAAAGCCCATTGGATAATTTGTTGGAGTATAAAAATATTTTATGAATTCATCCAAATCTTCCTCGTTAAAATCAGTAAAAGGCCATTCTAAAAATTATATCTTTCAGAAAAATATTGAGCATAAAAATAACGAATATCCACTTCATTTCCTGTAATAGAGACAGGAGTTAATTGAATATTAAATTTAAAATTTAGGTTCAATATCTTTAACCATTTTATTGATAATTCGGTATAGATTAGCAGGAGTGGTATAAAAATGCATTACTAATGTCATTAATTGTTTCTCCTTCATGAAAGAATATATATTCTAATAGAGAAAAATTTTGTGAATTTGCAAAAAGTATCTATAAACTTCTTCAATACTATTTTCTTTTTGAAAATAGATTTTAACTCCCATTTGTTGAAGTTTGAATATCGAAATTTGGAAAAAAGCTTCTCTTAATTCAGCAATATCTTGTTTTTAAAAATTCGTTCTGTACATCTCAAATTTTTCAGCTAATATATATAAGTGAGTCCATTTTTGAATCAATTAAATATTCCATAAACTCTAATTGTCTTTTTCTTTGAGGAAAGTAAATTTCTCATAGCAACTCCTTTTTCGTAATGATATGTTAGATTTATAATAATATAACTCGTTTTGATAGTAAAGAATAATCTTATAAAAATCAACATAGCAAACGATTGCACAATCCGTGAAAAACTAGTTAATTTTTATGAGAATATTTTTAGATATATTACAAAGAAATTACACAAAATATTTCACTTAAAAGGAAGAAAAGTTAATAATCGTAATATTTTTCACCTTGAATGAAGAAATACAAACAGGAAATAGTATTGAATAATAAGAATTTGAGAGATATAATTCGACCGTATCGTGATGTAACGAACAAAAATAAATCTTAAAACAATTTTAATCATTTAGAAATATAAATTTAATATTGAAAATTACAGGGGGAGAAAGATATGTCTAAAGTAAGAAAAAGCAAAATGGAATATTGAAGAAAAATACCCGTGAAGGGTATACAAGATACAGTATTCGAAAATACAGTATGGGAGTAGCCAGCGTAGCGGTATTATCAGGATTTTTCTTTTTAACAGGAATTAGTGCACAAGCTGCTGAAAATTACAGCACCACAAATTCCAGGTCAAGCAAATGCCAACACGTTAACGTCGACCAAGGAAGCATTAATTAAGAGAGCAAAAGTTGCAAAAGCTACTGAAGAAAAAGTACCAGTAGCTCAACCAGTTGTAACAGAAGCTCATCCTACTACTGTATCAACAAGAGAAGCAAAAGTTGAGGAGAAAAAAAGCTGAAACAGTTGCTGAAACTCCAAAAGAAGAAAAAGCGGCTGAAATAACAGCTCTACTCCTGAAACAAGAGAGCTTTCGACAAGAGAAGCTGTAACTACTGAATCTGGACAAAGTGGATTTCGTGCAGCTGGAAGACGTGGACCAACTCGTCCAGCTCCAAGTCAACCAGTAAATCGTCCAGCAGCAACACCTACTAATACAGTAGCAGCAAGTGCTGGAACAACAAATCATGATAAAGTAGAACGTTTAAGAGTTGAAGATGCAGTTGAACCGACTGATGTAAGTAATGGAACTCATAAATTTACAGGTGAAGGAACTGCTCGTGGAAATCATCAAATTCATTATGATGTTATAACAAAAACGTACTAATACTGGGTTAGATATTTCTATTAACTATACAGCACCCGGTACTGGTGAATTTGTAAGAAATAATTTTATTCTTCATACTGGAAATGCCTTTTGGTAAAACCTCAATTAAGAAGTGTAACAGGAACTAATGGAACACCAAGTATCGTTAAGGGACAAAACTTTATGTCTCATTCTGGTTATACATTAGCTAGTTCAGTAGATACTAGACAAAAATCAAGAGATTAGATTCCATTTACCAATTACTAATCCTACTGGAGATGCAAACTTTAAAATTACAACCAACAACATTTAATGTGAACCAAGGTGGTGGTAGTGAAGCTACTATTAACGATCCATATAGTAACTCAAACTATTACTTCAAAGAACAACCATTGTATTTAGATGCTAATCCATCAGGTAACTCTGTTAAGAGAAAAGTAATTAAAAGAAACAATTGATTTCCAAACAATGTATATTCCAACAACTAAATTAGCTGAAGGCGAAACAAAAGTTGTTAGAGATGGAATTAACGGTGAACGTCAAATCACTTATAAAAGTTCATCAATATGGTTCAGAAACAGTTTTAGGATTACCTATTAGTAATGTTATTACGAAAGAAGCTCAACCTCGTATCATTCAAATTGGTGTTGCTAAAGACTTAGTTGAAAAACCAGAAGTAGTAAAAACCACGTGTCGATCAAAATAAAGTTGGAGATACAAATCATTTAACATTCTACTTAGATAAAGATGGAAACAATATCTACAATGAAGGTGTAGATGAATTAATTCAAAACATCGATATTAAAGATGGTGCTAAAAGGGTGAAAAAGGGGACCGAGGCGAACGTGGTTTAACTGGAGCACAAGGAGCTAAAGGTGAAAAGGGGACCAAGGTGAACGTGGTTTAACTGGAGCACAAGGAGCTAAAGGTGAAAAAAGGGGACCGAGGCGAACGCGGATTAACTGGAGCACAAGGAGCGAAAGGTGAAAAAGGGAGACCGAGGTGAACGTGGTTTAACTGGAGCACAAGGAGCGAAAAGGTGAAAAAGGAGACCAAGGCGAACGCGGACAAGATGGAAAATCTATCGTAGCCGTTAAAAATGGAAATGCAACAAAATTATATGTTGAAAATCCAGCTCAACCAGGGCAACCATTAGATCCAAGTCATCCATTAGCAACAATTACGGATGGAGTAAATGGTCGTGATGGTCAATCACCTACAATTACTGCAACTAGAACAGTTCAAAATGGTCAAAAATGGAGTATTAATTACAGTTACACCTGTAAATGGAACACCACAATCTACATTTATTAAAGATGGAGTAAATGGTCAAAATGGTTCTACACCAACTGTAACAATTACAGAAGGACAAAATGGAACTCGTACTTTAACGGTTCACAATCCAGGACAACCAGAGTGTCTACTGTTATTAGAGATGGAGCACAAGGACGTCAAGGTGAACGCGGACTAAAAAGGTGACAAAAGGTGAAGCAGGTAGAGATGGCGTAACACCAACAGTTACCGTTAAAGACAATAAAAGCAGATGGAACTCATACAATTACAATTAATGATGGTAGAGGTAACATTACAAAACACAATTGTTAAAGATGGATTTAATGGTAAATCACCATTAGTAGCTACAAATAGAAATGAAGATGCAAAAACAACAACTGTTATTTTCTATTATGATGAAAACGGAAATAATGAATTAGATGCTTCAGATAATAAATTAAAAAGAAGTAGTTATTGCAGATGGAGCGAAAGGTGAAAAAGAGACAAAGGAGCTACTCCCTAAAGTTACAACTACTCGTGGAGCAGATGGACGCAGTACTGACATTACATTTACAGTTCCTGGTGAAGAGCCTGTTGAAGCTAACATAAAAAGACGGAAAAGATGGACGTACACCAACTATTGACTTAAATGCCTTAGCAGAAGCAGCAATAAGAATTAATAATCAAAGAAGTGGAAGAGTTAGAAGAGCATTACCAGACGCACCATCTACAGAACCAGCATCACAACCAGTAGAAGGTACTCGTATTACAGCATACTATGATAACAATGGTAACGGTAAATACGATCCAGGTGTGGATGAATTAATTGGTACAAGAGATATCTTAAATGGTACAAATGGACGTAATGGTGCAGATGGAGCTTCTGGTACAGATGGTCGTAATGGTGCTGAATTATTAAGTGGAAATAAAAGCTCCCAGAAGCTACAGATGGAAAAGATGGCGATACTTACATTGATGCTAAAACTAGGGGATGTTTACAAAGAAGGCGGAAACTGGAATCAAATTGGTAATATCAGAGGTCCTCAAGGTGTTCAAGGGTGAACGTGGACAAGATGGAGCTCAAGGCCCTCAAGGTCTTCGAGGGCCAAAAAGGCGACAAAGGTGAACAAGGTCTTCAAGGACGCGATGGCCGTGAAGGAATCCAAGGACCAGCAGGACGTATGGCCGTGACGGAGCTGCAGGACGTGACGGACGTAATGGCCGAGATGGAAAAAGATGTACTAAACGGAAAAAGTAAATCCAACAACAGAAGGTAAAGACGGAGATAAATACGTAAATACTGAAAGTGGCGATGTATTCGTTAAAAATAACGGAACATGGGAAAAAGAAGGCAACATCAAAAGGACCAAAAAGGAGATAAAGGTGAACAAGGTCTTCAAGGATGAACGTGGACAAGATGGAGCCCAAGGACCAGCAGGACGTGATGGCCGTGACGGAGCAGCAGGACGTGACGGACGCGATGGCCGAGATGGAAAAGATGTACTAAACGGAAAAGTAGACCCAACAACAGAAGGTAAAGACGGAGATAAATACGTAAATACTGAAAGTGGAGATGTATTCGTTAAAAATAACGGAACATGGGAAAAAAGAAGGCAACATCAAAGGACCAAAAAGGCGACAAAGGTGCGGAAGGACCACAAGGACCGAAAGGTGAAAATGGAGCACAAGGTCTACCTGGACGTGATGGAGCACAAGGACGTGACGGACGCGATGGCCGAGATGGAAAAGATGTACTAAACGGAAAAGTAGACCCAACAACAGAAGGTAAAGACGGAGATAAATACGTAAATACTGAAAGTGGCGATGTATTCGTTAAAAATAACGGAACATGGGAAAAAGAAGGCAACATCAAAGGACCAAAAGGCGACAAAGGAGAACAAGGTCTTCAAGGACGCGATGGTCGTGAAGGAATCCAAGGACCAGCAGGACGTGATGGCCGTGATGGAGCTGCAGGACGTGACGGACGCAATGGCCGAGATGGAAAAGATGTACTAAACGGAAAAGTAGATCCCAACAACAGAAGGTAAAGACGGAGATAAATACGTAAATACTGAAAGTGGCGATGTATTCGTTAAAAATAACGGAACATGGGAAAAAGAAGGCAACATCAAAGGACCAAAAGGCGACAAAGGTGAACAAGGTCTTCAAGGTGAGCGCGGACAAGATGGAGCCCAAGGACCAGCAGGACGTGATGGCCGTGATGGAGCTGCAGGACGTGACGGACGCGATGGCCGAGATGGAAAAGATGTACTAAATGGAAAAAGTAGACCCAACAACAGAAGGTAAAGACGGAGATAAATACGTAAATACTGAAAGTGGCGATGTATTCATTAAAGAATAACGGAACGTGGGAAAAAGAAGGCAACATCAAAAGGACCAGAAAGGCGACAAAGGAGAACAAGGTCTTCAAGGACGCGATGGCCGTGAAGGAATCCAAGGACCAGCAGGACGTGATGGACGTGACGGAGCCGCAGGACGTGACGGACGCGATGGTCGTGATGGAAAAAGACGTATTAAACGGAAAAGTAAATCCAGAACCAACACAAGGTAAAGACGGAGATAAATACGTAAATACTGAAAGTGGCGATGTATTCGTTAAAAATAACGGAACATGGGAAAAAGAAGGCAACATCAAAGGACCAAAAAGGAGACAAAGGTGAACGTGGTGAAGACGGTAAGACTCCAGAGGTATCTGTAAAACCAGGTAAAGATGGTAATAGTACTGATATTACATTTACAGTTCCAGGTAAAGATCCAGTAACAGTAAATGTTAAAAATGGAGAAAATGGTCTAAACGGAAAAACACCAAAAAGTTGACTTTATTACGTGTAGAAGGTCAAAACGGAAACCCATCTCACACAATCGTAACATTCTATACAGATGAAAATGGAGATGGAAAATACACTCCAGGAACTGATGAATTATTAGGTTCAGAAATGATTAAAAGATGGTGCTAAAGGTGCAGATGGACAAAATGGTAAATCATTAATTACTGTTAAAGATGGTAAAGAAACAAAAGTTTACCAAGAAGATCCAGCAAATCCAGGTCAACCATTGAACCCTGAAAAACCTCTTGCAGTGATTAAAGATGGAGTAGACGGAGTCTCTCCAACAGTAACAGCTGTTCGTAAAGATGAAGAAGGTCATAAAGGTGTAGAAATCACTGTTGATAACCATGATGGTTCACAACCAACTACAGTCTTTTGTTCAAGATGGTGCTAAAAGGGTGAAACAGGAGCAACAGGTCAAGATGGACAAACTCCAACAATCACTACTCAACGTGGAAAAAGATGGCCAAAGTACTGTTGTAACAATTACAACACCAGGAAAAAGAACCAGTAACATTTACTGTGAATGACGGTAAAAATGGTAGAGATGGACGTACACCACATATCGATTTAAATGCATTAGCGGATGCGATTAGAAGAGGTGCAGGATTATCTGCTAATCCACAAACCTTCTGGAACATCAAGAAGTGCAAGAAGAGCAAGAAGTGTGGGAGATAATCCAGACGAAGTAGCTACATCAGCACAACCTACAACTACAGACTCAACAGGTTCAACAGCATCACAACCAGTAGATGGTACTCGTATTACAGCATACTATGATAATAATGGTAACGGTAAATACGATCCAGGTGTGGATGAATTAATTGGTACAAGTGATATCTTGAATGGTACAAATGGACGTAATGGTACAAATGGAGCTTCTGGAGCAGACGGACGTAATGGTGCTGAATTACTAAGTGGAGTTACTGCCCCAACTGCAAAAGATGGTAAAGACGGTGATACTTATATCGATGCGAATACCGGTGATGTTTACAAGAAAGAAAAATGGTTCTTGGAACAAAAATCGAAATATCCGTGGACCTCAAGGAGTAGCTGAGTGAAAAAGGGTGAAAAAGGCGAAAAACAGGGGCTAATGGAGCAGACGGTAAATCACCAGTTGTAAATGTAACTGACAACGGAGATGGAACGCACTCTATTACAGTTCGCAATCCTGATGGTTCAGAATCTACAACTAAAGTTAAAGATGGTAAAGATGGTAAAACTGCTAATATCACTACAACAGAAAACCCAGATGGAAGTCATACAATCACTGTAACAAATCCAGACGGAACAACTAAAAAGAAACAGTTGTTAAAAACGGTAAAGACGGTAAGACTCCAAAAGTTGAAGTGACGGATAACAATGATGGAACTCACACTGTTAAAGTAACAGATGGAGACGGTAATGTTACAAATGCTATCATCAAAGATGGTAAAAGACGGTAAAGCTGCAACAGCAACAACTACTGAAAAATCCAGATGGAAGCCATACAGTAACAATTACAAACCCAGATGGAACTAAGAATGAGTTTGTTGTGAAAAATGGACGTGACGGTGTCGATGGACGTACTCCGACAGCATCTGTTCGTGATAATGGAGACGGAAGTCATACAATCGTTATTACAAATCCAGAAGGTGTAACAACTGAAACAACAGTGCGTGATGGAAAATCACCAAAAGTTACTATAACTGATGAACAAAATGGAACACATAAGATCTCCGTTCTAAAATGGTGATGGAACAACTACTGAAACAATTATCAAAGATGGTAAAATCACCAGTAGCAACTGTTACTGACAACCATGATGGTACTTACACAATCCGTGTAGAAAACGGAAATGGAACAGTTTCTGAAACAACAGTACATGACGGAAAATCACCAACTGCTAAAGTAGTAGATAATGGAGATGGAACTCACACAGTTACAATTGTTAACTCTGATGGAACTACTACAACTACAACAGTACGTGATGGTAAAATCACCAAAACTTGAAGTGATCGATAACAATAATGGTTTCACATACTATTAAAGTTACAGGTGCTGATGGAAAGAAACTACAACTACAATCTTTGACGGTAAAATCACCAAAAAGCGAATATCGTAGATACTGGAGATGGAACACACATTAACAATCGTTGATTCTGATGGACGTGAATACAAATCTGTTATTAAAGATGGTAAAGACGGCAAAGATGGAGTTTCTACCAACTGTAACAGTTAAAAATAATAATGATGGAACTCACGTTGTTACAATCACAAATCCGGATGGAAGTAAAACAGAAATGGTAATCAAAGACGGAAAAAGATGGTAAATCACCAAAAGTTTCTGTTGAAGATAATGGAGATGGATCTCATACAATCACAATTATTAATTCTGACGGCACTGTAACAAAAAACAGTTGTTAAAGATGGTAAAGACGGACGTGATGGTAAAGATGGTAAAGACGGCAAAGATGGTAAATGTGGTTGCCAAGACAAACCAGTAACACCATCAAAATGATAAACCAGTACCTCCAATAGCTGATAAACCAGAGGGACCTAAATTTGCAATGCCAGAACCACCAGTTCATGAATTACCAGAATACACAGGTGGGGTAACACCAGTTGATCCTCCGGTTTATGATAAAACCAGAATTTAATCGGGTGGAGTGCCAGGAATGCCTGAAGCAAATGAAGGCAATAATGCTGGAAGTGCCAGGAATGCCAACACCTCCTGTACATGAAGTACCAGAGATGAAACATTCCAACTCAAGTGATAACAGTAATGTTCCTCCAGTTAATGAAGTACCTAGAGAAGGTAAAGTGCCACCAACAAATGGTACAACACCTCCTCCAGCAGAAGTTTCTCATGAAAAAAGAAGTTCCTACAGAGAATACTACACCTGATAGTTCCTGAAAGAACTCCTATACCTGAAACAGGTACTACAACTCCAAATAGTTACTTACCAGAAACTGGAACTCAATCAGATTATATCTATATTGTTTTTAGCTAGCGGAATCTTAATGTCACTATGTGGGAAAAAGACAAGAAGACTAAACTAAATAAAAATCTCGTCAGTTATTCTGACGAGATGTTTTCATTTCATATACATTTCATAAACGCTCTCTATAATAAAGTTACAGATAAGAAATGAGAGAGAGGAGTTATTCCTTTGATAAAAATGCAGCACTTTTATATTTTTAGAAAGAGAAAGAAAAGTCTGATATTAATCACTATTTTTTAGTGTCATTTTTAGCTTGTATATTTGCTTGTATGAGGTTAGTATCTACGACTTCCACAGTGCAACAACAATTAAAACAAACGACAACTTCTTCGTTTTGAATTTAGAAAAAGATGGAACAAGTTTTTCATTTCAATCAAGTCGAAGAGATAAAGAAAGTTGCAGATAATGAATCCTTTAGAAAAACATTATCAAACAATTGCAAAATTAGAAAACTACTCAGTGGTGACTGGGGAAGAAAAATTCAACGAGATGATATTGACGAAGAAATGAAAAATGTTGTTTCCTCAATTCTAGTAGCCAAGTGAATCGAGAAAAACTATTCTCAAGTGGAGTTTTCTCATTGTTAAAGGGAAAAATGATAGAAGCAACGGATATTCATAAAATCATGATTCATGAAGAATTAGCTTCTAAAAATCAATTAAATCTTGGAGATACGATAACCCTTGATGTCATCCAACAAGAAACTGGTGAGAGAAGAAAAAAGTAGACTATGAAATTGTTGGAATTTTTCTGGGAAAAAGCAAGAAACTTATACAGGATTAACTTCTGATTTTAGTGAAAATACAGTATTTACGGATTATCAATCCATTCATCAACTCTTCTCCTAGTGAATTAGGGAAGTTGTGACAGGATTAAATATCTATGCTTCATCAAGTGAAGAATTGCTAAAAATGAAAACAAGCTATAGAAGCTTTACCATTCAATTGGGAAGAGTTTGTAATCGAGGATCAAAAGCAAGATTTCGATGATATATTAGAAAGTATTACAGGTCTTCAAAGCATGGTTCAGTGGATGACAGTAGGGATATTAATTGCAGGAGCAGTTGTTTTATCTCTAATGCTAATGTTAAGTGTCCGAGAAAGAATTTATGAAATAGGTATTTTATTATCGATTGGAATTCATAAAAGCTTGGATTATTGGGAAAATTCTTTGTTGAATTATTCTTATTAACGATTCCAGCTATTTTTGTTTCGCTTGCATTAGGGCCTATGATGGTTCAACAATTAATGAATGGATTTATATCGATGGATTCGGAACAATCTCCTTTAGAAACTTTATTTCAAAAAGGAGCACAACAGGAGTATTGACTATTTTTAGTCAAAGTTATGCATTATTAGCAATAGTAATTGTATTTCTCACTTGCTGTTACATTAGGAATCTTTTAATGAAAAACCAAAAGAAATATTATCAAAAAAATGAGTTAGGAGAATGAACATGAGTGTATTATCAATGAATAAAGTAAGTTATCAATATAAGGGAAGCACGTCAATCTGTGTTATCACAAATTTGATCAAGAATTTGAAGCCGGTAAATTTTTACGCAATTATTGGGAAATCGGGTTCTGGAAAAATCAACATTACTATCATTTATTAGCAGCATTAGATAATCCAACAAGTGGAAAGATTTTATTTGAAGGAGAAGATATTCAAGAAAAAGGAGATAGTTATCATCGTAAACATCATATTTCCTTAGTCTTCCAAAAATTATAATTTAATTGATTATTTAACGCCTTTAGAAAATATTCGTTTAGTCAATCCTACAGCTACAAAAAGAAATTTTTATTACAATTAGGTTTAGAAGAAAGTCATGTGAATCGAAATGTTTTAAAATTATCAGGAGGACAACAACAAAGGGTAGCGATTGCTCGTGCGTTGGTTTCAGAGGCTCCAATTATTTTAGCGGATGAACCAACAGGGAAATTTAGATGAACATACAGCGGGTGAAATTATAGATGTACTAAAAATCACTGGCAAAGAAAGAAAAAATGTGTCATTGTCGTAACACATAGTAAAAGAAGTAGCAAATGCTGCAGATACGATATTAGAATTACGTGAAACAAAACTTCACGAAGTGAAATAAGTAAAGGGAGATAGAATAGGATGAAAAATGCATTTGCTTATATTTCAAGAAAAAAATCTTCAAATCATTCGTATTATTTGCCGTTATACTATCTATGGCGACATTAAGTATGATTGGATTATCTCATGAAAGATGCAACGAATCAAGCTTCAAAAGATATTTAAAAATATTACAAATAGTTTTTCAATGGAAATTAATCGTCGTGTGAATCAAGGAACACCACGAGGCGGAGGAAATATTAAAGGAGAAGATATTAAAAATCTCTGAATCTCAGATATCGAAGGAACTGTTAAACGTATTAATAGTGTAGCTGATTTAGCAGATTACGATATTATTGAAACAAAAGAAACTCAAGGAGTGTTAACACCTGATCGTATTAAGAAATTTAAACGTGCTGTTATGTTAACAGGGGTTAATGATTCTGCGAAAGAAAATAAATTTGTTTCTGGCGCCTATCAATTGGTGGAAGGAAGTCCATTAGTAGAATCAGATAAACATAAAATTTTAATGCATAAAGATTTAGCTGAAAAAAACAACTTAAAAGTAGGCGATAAAATTACATTAAAAATCAAAATATTTATGATGCTGATAATGAAAAAAAGGTGCTAATGAAAACGGTAGAAGTTGAAATTAAAGGTCTGTTTGATGGTCATAATAAAAACGAGAGTTACAGCAGCACAAGAATTATATGAAAAATACTTTTAGTAACCGATATTCTTACAGCTGCTGAAAGTATGTGGAAATACAGAAGATACAGCAGTGTATCAAGATGCGACATTCTTTGTAAAAGGAAATAAAAATCTTGATACAGTCATTAAAGATTTAGGGAAATTAGCCATTAATTGGAAATCTTATAATTTAGTAAAAAAGTTCTTCTAACTTCCCAGCCCTACAACAATCAATTTCTGGATGTATTCAATCGCAAAATAAATTATTTATTGGATCTATTGCATTTTGCAGGAATTACAGTAGCATTATTACTATTCTTATGGATGAATGCTCGTCAAAGAGAAATTAGGGTTCTATTATCGATTGGCTTATCGAAAAATGGAAATATTTGGACAATTTGTATGGGAGTTATTGTTCATTAGTTTACCAGCCTTTATCGAGTGCAACAGGAGTTGCTATTTTAACAGGTAAAAACAGTTGAAATCAATTACTTTGCAAGTGTTACTTCCAGTATTGCAAAACAAATGGGGCAAACAAGCAGCCTCAACGGGTCTAGGTGGCGGAGCTGAAGTAGATAGGCTTTTAATAAGACATTAACTTCGTTTAGAAATGGTGATTCAACCAACTAAATGTACTATATGTAGTTGGTTTTATGATTGTGGTATTAGGGATTGCATTAACGATTGCCAGTGTGAAAAACATTTAGTAAAAATCCTAAAGAATTATTATTGGATGTTGAATAGAAGATTAAAAATTATGGGAGAAAAAGTATGAACTTCTAGGATAAATAAACTGGTCATTAAAAATGAAATAGATGGATAAAAAGGAGCAGACAAAGAATAAAAAGGATTCTAGAGTCTGCTCATTTTTATCGAAATGACAAGGACAGAAATAAGAAAAATCATTTATAATAAGAATGAGAGGAGATGAAGCTGTGAGAATTTTTAATGGTCGAAGATGAAGCACCGATTCGTGAAGGAGTCTGTGATTATTTAAGTGAATGTGATTATGAGATGATTGCTGCAAGTGATGGACAAGAAGCAGATGGATTTATTTGATTCAAATGAAGTACATTTAGTGCTATTAGATATTCAATTGCCAAAAAAAGAATGGATTAGAAGTTTCTAGAATATATTCGAAGAAAAAGTTCAATTCCCTGCATTAATGTTAACAGCTTTTAGCGATGAAGAATATCAATTAAAAGCTTTTTAGTCAATTAGCAGATGGATATATTGAAAAAGCCATTTTCTTTACCTGTTTTTAAAAAGCTAGAATTGATGCTTTAATGAAACGGTATTATCCGGACACAGAAGTGTTTACTTATCAAAAATACGAGTGTGAATTTCTCTAGTTATACAGCAACTCTTTCTGGTGAAAAAGTAGATATGAATGCTAAAAGAAATTGAAATTTTAAAATGTTTAGTCGATCATGAAGGTCAAGCATTAAGTAGGCAACAAATTATTGATCAAGTTTGGAAAGAAACAGACGAAAATTCCTTTTGATCGAGTGATTGATGTCTATATGAAGGAATTACGTAAAAATTAGCATTGGATTGTATTATTACAATTCGTAATGTGGGATATAAATTGGAGAGACTATGAAATCATTAAAAATATTTCCAAAAAAATTTTAGCGACAACTTTTTATTTTAAGTATGTTAGTCATCGGCATTCATATTTCGATTTATTTTTATTTTTCCTAAGACTTATCTTGAAACGAAACAACAGGAACTAAGTATAAAAAAGCAGACCAAATTTCGTCCAATTTAAACTTAAAAGAAGAAAGTCAAATTATGGATTTTGTGAACCTGTATTCGAAAGGAAATGATATTACTTTGATGGCAGGAGCTGAATCAGGCTCTAATGAATTTGAAATTAGTCAAGGGATACCAGCTGATTTTTTTCAAGTTATACTAATTCTTTAGTTATTGAAGAGCGACAAAATTCAAACAAAAACTGGAGAAAATTTAAACTTTACAATTTATTACAACAACTGATTTACAAAAAGATGCTATTTCTTTAAGTTGGAAATTTTTTTACCATATACTTTGTTAGTTTCCTTCTTGATGTCACTGATGATAGCTTGGATTTATGCGAGAATTATAACGAAACAAGTTCAACAGATGAAAAAAATCATGAGAAAGAAATGAAACAATTGGATCGTCATGCTTTGTTAGAAGTTCAGTCAACCGATGAGATTGGAGAATTAAAAATCACAAATTAATCAATTGTATATTAATTTATTACAAGTGATTGATAATGTAGAAGAAAAGAATGAAATGATTCTTCAATTAGAAAAAATCAAAATATGAATTTTTTTCCGTGGACGTTCTCATGATTTAAAAACACCTTTAGCAAGTTTAAAAATTATTTTAGAAAATATGAAATATCATGTTGGAAAATATAAAAATCGTGATTATTATATTGATGAATGTATTCAAATTGTCGATGGACTGACCGTTAAAGTAGTTGAATTATTAAGAGAATCTAAGGAAGCTCTAGGAGAAAAAGCAAAATGGATTTCCCTCGAAGAAGAAATTCAAAAAGTTACTCAGGATCATCATTGGATTGCAATGAAGAGAAATTTAACCATTCATAGTCATATTGTTTCAAAGCAATTATTAATCGGACAGGAAGCTTTTTAAAAATGGTACTCTCTAATATTTTTAGTAATGCGTATCAATATGCTAAAAAGGTTCTGTCATTCGAATTGTTTCGGATGAAAAATAGTTTTCATGATTCAAAAATGAAGTGAATGATGCCATAGAAGAAATGAATGATCTATTAGAAGAAAAATCAAAAAGAAAACAGGGATTGGTTTATTAGTTGTTCAAAAATTTATTAGAGCATTATGGATTTAGTTACCAGTTAGAAAAAGGGTAAAAAGCAAGTAACAGTTACAATAGAGTTTCCCCAAAAAATATGGAGTGAAAGATGAGGGTACATTTCCAAACTATAAGGAAGTGTACTTCTTTTTATGAGAATAGTTGCGTTTCCCTAAAAGAGTTAGTAAACTAATTTTATGAGAAAAGTAGGGTGAGAGAATGAAAACGAGTTATGCAGTAGTGGATTTAGAAACAACGGGTCCTAAATTTGAAGAAGGTGGAAGAATTTTTTTCAATTTGGATGTTCCATTATTGAACAAGGAGAAATTGTTACTCAAGTAGATTTGTATATCAAATCCAGAGACAACGATTCCTTATGAGATTCAACAATTAACAGGAGTCGACAAGAAAGAAGTGAAACAAGCCCTTATTTTGATGAAAGTTGCCTCAACTATTTTTCAATTATTAGAAGGAAAAAACATTTGTAGCTCATAATATCAGTTTTGATTATTCCTACTTAGTAGAAAGTTTTAGAGAACTAGCAGGAATTGAATGGAGTGCTCCCTGTGTGGATACTGTTCAATTAGCGCAAATTTGTTATCCGACGATTGAGAGTTATCGACTGCAAGATTTAACGCAATTATTAGAGATTCCACATCAACAAATTCATTCAGCAGGAAGCGATGCGTATGCAACTGCTCAATTATTTTTGAACTGTTTAGAGGAATTAGAACAATTGCCTGCACCTACTTTATGTCAAATGTCATTATTTGCAGATAGTTTAATGGCTGAAACAGGAAAGTGATTCATGACTGTTATCAAAAACACTTTAGTATCTCAAAAAGAAAAGGAATTTATTTTTATAGAGGATTTGCATTGAATCCTATTGTTGAAAAAGATGAAGATAATGAACAGACACAAAAATGGAATGCATTAGAACTTTATCATCAATTAGTGGAGAAAAAGGTGATTGAATATCAACCCTTACAAGTTCAATTAATTGAATTTATGTTAGAAAGATTGAATTTTGGTGATTCTATTAATTGGGTAGAAGCAGAACCAGGAATTGGAAAAACGTTGGCGTATTTACTAGTCTCTTTACAATTACAGTCACAAAATCATCCAATATGGATTGCCACTTCGACGATTTTACTACAACAGCAATTAGTAGATCAGGAAATCAAAACGTTAGAAGAAAGTTTAGGAATCTCACTTCCAATTGCAACTGTCAAAGGACAAGAGCATTATCTTTCATTGTCAGGACTAGCTGAAGTTTTAGAAAAATATGAACAATATCAAAATCAGAAAAGTTCTTTAACAGTCATTGGATTATTAAAATGGCTAGTACATACAACTTCAGGAGATTTATCTGAATGTAATTCGTTATTTTATCATCGTGAAATATGGGAGAAAATTACTAGAAAAGAAAGACAATTCTCTAAAATGGATTTCTATCGTAGAGCGATACGACATGCGAGAAAGTCTAAAATGGTCATTACGAACCAAGCATTTTTAGTCCAATATTTAAAAACAAGCGCCTCAAAGAGATCATTTTGATAAACCAATTGTGATCATAGATGAAGTACAACAATTGGAGCATGTTTTTAGAAAAGCCAAGAACAAAAATTATTGGAATTTGATGCATTATGGCAAATACAAATGAGTGGAACGAATATCATTTAGAAAGTTATTTAGAAATGTCGAGTACTCAAGAACATCAATCTGAGACAAATCAATCGTCGATTACTTGAGATTTGTGACTTATATGAAGAATGGATGCAAATGATTCGAAAAAGAAAGTTATCCTACTTCGGTTATATTGCTATCTGCAGAAGAATGGGAGAAGAGTATCCATCATCAAACATTAGCAGCGGTAAAATCAGCTTGTATTGATCTATTAAAACTAACATTTGATTTTAAATGCAATGATGAACTGGTTCAAAAACTCATGCTTGTTTTACAAAAGTTAGTACAAGAAATGGTTCTTTTATTAAAAACAAGAAGAGGGATATGTTGCCGTTTCTTATGTGTTGAAAAAGGACAATATAGTTTACAGCTAGAAAGTATGAAAATCTGCATTGAAAATGTGGAGAGAAATATATGGATATATGTATCAATTTATAGGTATTTCTGCAACTATTCCAATTTTACACCACTATTTCATTCAATCGTAAAACAAGAAGATGGATTATTTTTTTACCAAAAAACGTATCAAAAATTTTTGAACATACTGTATTTATACCGACAGATTTACCGACTCCTTCCATCATTGTGACACCTGAAAGAGTGGAATTATTAGCGAGACAATTACTAGATATTTATCAAAGAAAGCAAGGAAGATGTCTAGTATTGGTTCATTCCATTGAAATGCTAGAGGAATTGGAGCAAGTGTTATTAGAACATCCAGATATTCCGTTATTAGTCCAACGAACGAATCAGTCGAGCAGAAAGGTTCAGCGGAAATTTCAACAACAAGAATCTGTTTTTATTATTAGGCGTGTATAGTTTTTGGGAAGGTTTTGATAGCGGAAGGTATCCATTGATCAATTAATTATTCCAAAATTACCTTTCCCAAATCCAACACAATTACAGCAAAGAGTCATTGCTGAGGAAATGAAATTACAAAATCGTCATTATTTCCAAGATTATGCTTTGGAAAAATGTTACAACAATTTTATCAAGGATTAGGAAGAATGAATCGTCCGCATCAAGAAAAAGCAGAAATATGGATTTTAGATACACGATCTATCAATTCTCCTTATGCAAATCGAGTGATGGAATGTATTCCAAATCGAGTAAAGATTTATTCTCAAAGTTTTAGAAAAATTAATTCAAAAAAACAATGAAAGAATAGAAAAATCAAAAACGGCAGTCGAGGACTGTCGTTTTTATTATTCCTGTAAAGTTCATTAAAAAGTTAAAAAAACAAAACAATATTATAGTTTAATTTGTGATAAATAAGAGTATAATAGGAAATAATCAGTGAATTTTTATTTCAAACTGATTAGAAGCAAGTTCCTATTAACCTAAAAAGGAGAATGATGATGAAAGTTCTATTTATCGCTGCAGAAGCATCCCCTTTTGTAAAAATTGGTGGACTAGGAGATGTGATTGGATCACTTCCCAAAGCGTTACAAGCCGAAGGAGTAGAAGCAAGAGTAGTATTACCACTTTTACTCAAGTATCAATCGTGAAAAATTTCCTTTAGTATATAAAAACATATTTTTGTGCAATTAGGCTGGAGACAAGCTTTATTGTGGTATTTTTTTGAGTGTAATATCGATGGAATTACGTATTATTTTTATTGATAATGAACAGTATTTTAATCGCTCAACGGTTTATGGACAAGAAGATGATGGTGAGCGTTTTGCATTCTTTTCAAAAAGCTGCATTAGAAATTTTTACCTTATATTGATTATCAACCTAATATTATTAATGCGAATGATTGGCATACAGCATTATCCATTATTTATTTAGATGACTTCAAATCAAGAGAAATGGAATTTTATAAAGGAATGCAAACTGTATTGTCTATCCATAATATTGAATTCCAAGGAAAAATTTAATCCGTATAGTATGGGAGATTTATTTGGATTAGATAATAAGTATTTTTGATGCATTGATTTATAATGGTGATTTGAACTTATTAAAAGGAGCGATTCAATTAGCAAATCGTGTGAATACAGTCAGTCAAACTTATGCAAAAGAAATTTTAAATCCGTATTTTTCTTATGGACTAGATAAAAATATTGCAAGTAGAGCAAGGAAAAATTAGTAGGAATTGTGGAATGGACTAGATACAGATACATTTAATCCAGAAACAGATGCTCATTTAGAAAAAAATTATTCTTTATCTTCAATCACTAAAAAGTGGAAAATAAATTAGCATTTCAAAAGACAAATGGCCTTAGAAGAAAAATCCTCATAAGATGATGGTAGGAATGGTTACAAGATTAACGCATCAAAAAGGGAATTGATTTAGTTTTAGACGTAGCAGATCAATTGTTAGACTTAGGAATCCAATTAGTGATTTTAGGAACGGGTGATGCTCATTATGAATCAGCCTTACGCTCATTAGAATATCGTAGACATGATGTTGTTAGAAGTTTAATTATGTTCTCAAGTGAAATGTCTTCAAAAGTGTATGCTTCATGTGATGCCTTTTAATGCCTTCTAAGACTGAACCATGTGGGTTATCACAACTAATTTCTATGCGTTATGGAACAGTTCCAATTGTTCATCGTGTAGGTGGATTATATGATACTGTTCAACCATTTGATGGAGTTCATGGAACAGGATTTACATTTGAAAGTTTTAATTCTGGAGATTTATTAGATGCAGTAAGACGAACAAAAGAAGTCTATGATTATCAAAAAGAAAACTGGGCATCCATTGTTTCTCAAGCAATGAGTAAAGATGTTAGTTGGAATCAGTCTGCGAAGCAATATGTTTCATTATATCAATCAATTTTATAAAAAGGGTTAAGGTGATTTTTTTGTGAATTCATTAAATTTTCAACAACGTATCGAGCAAACATTACAAATTCAATTTGGTGTAACAATTGATCATGCTAGTAAACGTCAAGTTTATGAAGCGATGATGAGAAGTGTTCGTGAGATTTTATCTCAAAAGAAATTTGGATATGAACAAGAATTAAAAACGTAGAGTGAAACGTGCGTATTATATGTCTATGGAATTTTTAGTGGGAAGAACGTTAAGAAATAATTTATTTAATTTAGGAATTGAACAAGAAATTCAAAACATATTTAAGTAAACATCATATTTCTTTGGATGAAATTTATCAAATTGAACCCTGATCCAGGGCTTGGAAATGGCGGTTTAGGACGTCTAGCTTCTTGTTATTTAGATGCACTAACAAGTCAAGATTATCCAGTAACAGGATTTTCAATTTTATATGAATATGGAATTTTCAAGCAAGTGATAAATAATGGTTGGCAACAAGAATTTCCGGATCACTGGTTAGATTTAGGAAAATACGGTTTAGTTTATCGTAGTGATGAAGAAGTGGAAGTTCGTTTCTATGGAAATATTAAAGAAGAAATGACACCAGAAGGATTCCGTGTGACTCATGAAAATTATACGGCTATTCAAGCTGAACCGTATGATTTATTAATTTCAGGATATGATACAGATACTGTTAATACTTTACGCTTATGGGAAGCAAAGGCTAAAACAGGATTTAATATGAAATTATTTGAACGTGGAGAATATTCTCGTTCTTCAGAAGCAGAAGCGATTGCATCTTCTATTTCTAAATTATTATATCCAGCAGATAGCACAAGAGAAGGAAAAAGAATTACGAATTAAACAACAATATTTCTTCATTAGTGCATCACTACAACAACTAGTGAAAAATCATTACCGTGAATTTGGAACATTAGAAAACTTCCATGAATACGCAGCACTTCATATTAATGATACTCACCCAGCGATGGCAGTAGCAGAATTTATGAGATTATTAATTGATGAATACCATTATTCTTGGGAAAAATCATGGGAAATTACTACGAAAAACATTTGCTTATACGAACCATACGATTATGTCTGAAGCGTTAGAAAAATGGGCTGTGGATTTATTCCAACCAATTCTTCCAAGAATTTATTCTATTATAGAAGAAATTAATCGTCGCTTCTGTCAATGGGTGATTGATATGGGTTATGAAATGACATTACCAGAAACAGCTATTATTTATGATGGTATGATTAAGATGGCGAACTTGTCAATTGTTGGTAGCCATTATGTCAATGGTGTATCAAAAATTGCATAGTGATATTTTTAGTCGATTCTACATTCCGTGCATTTTATGCTTTATATCCGGATAAATTTGGCAATGTGACAAATGGTATTGCACATCGAAGATGGTTAGGTCAAGCCAATCCTGAGTTAACGAATTATTTAGAATCATTAATCGGTATTGATTTTTGTAAAAGATTTATCTAAAAATTTCTAAGTTATTAGAGTATAAAGATGATGAAAAAGTTTTACATGCATTAAAGGATATTAAACATCAGAAGAAACAACAATTAGCAGCTTATATTCAAGATACATTAGGAATTACGGTAAATCCAAATTCCATTTTTGATGTACAAGTGAAACGACTTCATGAATATAAACGTCAATTATTAAATGCTTTGCATATTGTTTATTTATATCAAGCGATTAAATATCAAGGATTAAGACCAACACCAAGAACATTTATTTTTTGCTGCAAAAGCTTCATCAGGTTATGATATGGCAAAAAAATATTATTAAATTTATCCATTCTATCTCTCAATTAATTGAAAGTGATGAATTAGTAAGAGAATACATTAAAGTAGTCTTTATTCCAGATTACAAAGTAAGTTTAGCAGAAATTATTTTACCAGCAGCAGATGTTAGTGAACAAATTTCTCAAGCTGGTAAAGAGGCAAGTGGTACTGGTAATATGAAATTGATGTTAAATGGAGCCATTACACTAGGAACATTAGACGGTGCCAATGTTGAAATTTTTAGAAGCAGTTGGTGAAGAAAAATATTGTTATTTTCGGATTAAAAACAGAAGAAGTTAATCAATTAGTTGCAGAAGGGTATAAACCTTGGGAATGGTATAATCGTTCTGAACGAGTGAAACAAACACTTGATTTCATCTCGTACGATGACTGTTGGAGGTATGAACTTTAATTTCTTAGTAGATTATTTATTAAATGATGATCCATTTATGTGTTTAGCAGATTTTGAATCTTATATTTATGCGCAACAACAAATTGAAGAGGCATATAATGATGAAAAAAACAATGGCAAAAGATGAGTTTAGTGAATACTGCAAAAGCGGGTATTTTCTCAGCAGATCGTGCTGTAAAAGAATATGCAGATAGAATTTGGCACATCCAACAAGTGAAATAGAATAGAAATTGACTTTTCTGAAGTAGCAATGGACGCCATCAGCTTTGCTGTAGTGACCCTAAAAAGTTAGACTTTTTGAGACGACTGAAGTCGTCTCTTTTTTGTATAAAAAATAGGAGATAAGTCTTGACAAAAAGATGAAAAAAAGGGTTATTTTATAAAACGTAATATTTACGATTTAAAAAGGAGATAAATATGAAGCCAACTAGAAAAACAACTTTGGATGGCAAGCTTAAGTAGTGTTATTGCACTTAGCACAGCAGCTATGGACTATTTCAAGGACAATCAGATAATAATTCTCAACAGCAAGTTGAAGAAACAACAGTTTCTAATGCTCAAATGACTAAATTTGAAAAAACTTGCAGAAGAGATTAAAAAAATAATAAACCGAAAAACTATTGTTGGAGAAGTATTCGAAAATGGATATTTAAAAACATGGAGATCACTACCATTTTGTATACGGAGCTCCTCCAGCAGATGCTATTTATGAACAAAAGAGTTCTGCAACAGCAATTAGTTCTGCAGATGATGGATATGTTTTTAATCCAAAATGATATTGTAGAAGAAAAATGAAATGGGATATGTTGTTCGTCACGGAGATCACTTCCACTTTATTTATAAAAAAACAATGCCCAACAAACAATTGCAACAACATTGGCTACAAATTCAGTAGCACATGAACATCATGAAGAAGATGGGTATGTATTTGATAAAAAAAGATGTTGTTAGTGAGACAGAAACAGGATATGTCGTAAGACACGGGGACCATTTCCATTTTATATATAAAGATAAACAAGGAAATCCAGTAGTAACTACAGAGCACCATGAACACGAAGGTGAGCACCATGAACACGATGGAGAACATCACGACCACGAAGGTGAACACCATGACCATGATGGGTATGTATTTGATAAAAAAAGATATTGTTAGTGAAACAGCAGAAGGTTATGTAGTTCGTCATGGAGATCACTTCCACTTTATTTACAAGGATAAAGATGGGAAAACCTGCAGCTAGTGCTGAACACCATCATCACGAAGGTGAGCACCACGACCATGAAGGTGACAAACATGATCATGAAGGCGAGCACCGTGACCATGAAGATGATAAGCATAATCACGAAGGTGAACACCATGACCATGATGGGTATGTATTTGATAAAAAGATATTGTTAGTGAAACAGCAGAAGGTTATGTAGTACGTCATGGAGATCATTTCCACTTTTATTTATAAAGATAAACAAGGAAATCCAATTTTAGAGCACCACGACCACGAAGGTGACAAACATGAACATGAAGGTGAGCACCACGACCATGAAGGTGACAAACATGAACATGAAGGTGAGCACCACGACCACGAAGGCGACAAACATGAACATGAAGGTGAACATCACGATCATGACCATGATGGCTTTGTCTTTAGAAAAGAAGATATTGTAAGTGAAACTGAATCTGGATATGTAGTACGTCATGGCAATCATTTCCATTTTGTTTATAAAGACAAAAATGGAAAACCAATTTTAGATAATCACCACCATGAGCATGAAGGCGACAAACATGAACACGAAGGTGAGCATCATGACCATGATGGCGACAAACATGAACATGAAGGTGAGCACCACGATCACGAAGGCGACAAACATGACCATGAAGGTGAACATCACGACAATGAAGGTGAGCACCATGACCATGACGGTGAAGTAACTCAGATAACCATGATTCTACAATTCCAAATGAAAAAGATTTAAATGAAAAAAATCTCCGGAAGTTCAAAAAATATTTGGACTACATTGCTTATGCATATGGTGTTGAAAGAGATTCAATTAAATTAGAATCTGCTTATAAAGATGGAAAAATATGTAGGAAAAAGTATTTGCTTTCCAAAATATGGAACAAGGTCAAGATAAAACACATATCCATCCTTGGGCGATTCCACTACGTAATTTTGAAGTTCCAAGTTCAGATGAATCAATTGACCCTGAATTAAGATTTGCACAAGAAATTGCTTCTTTAGCAAAAACGTATGGGAATTTCTGTAAAAGATATTCGAATTTTAGGGCGATAAATTTGAAGTACCACATGGAGACCATAGTCACTCTCTAAAAATTCAAAAATATTGAAGGTGCTAAAAAAATATGTTGCGAATAAATTGAAAGAAATTACACCAACTTATATTGCTGGAGATTTAGATACTAAAGCAGTTGAAAAATCAAATTGAATCTTTAGCGAATAAAGCAGCTGAAAAATATAAAACTCAACCTGTTGAATTAAGTCGTATCCTTACAAGTTTACGTGAAATTAAAGAACGTTTAGATGAAAAAGGAAATTCAACTCAAGGATATTTAGAGTTATTAAAACAATTTGATGAAAAAAATATTGAAAAAAAGCATCAACAGTAACAACACCAGAACTTTCTAAAGAAGAGAAAGCTCTAAAACGCATTACACGAAAGTGTTATTCGTATGATCAATGAATTGGAATTAAAAGATTATAATGTTACAAAAGATGAATTAAGAGCTGCAGCAAATAAAGCTATCGAAGCCAAAGATATGAAAGCTTTAGAAGCAGTAAGAGATTATGTACAAGCTTTACAAGATGCAAATAAACGTCTTGGAGTTGAAGCGATGAAATATTTATATTTCTTTACACAACATGTACAAGACAAAACCATTACCTTTTGAATTAAGAGAAAAAGTTTCAGAGTTAATTTCAAAAATTTCAAAAAGCAAAAATTCATTCCAGGTGAAACAGGAACAACTGAAGCTGTAATTAGTCCATCATACCTTACAAAAAAATGAACTTAAGAAAGTTTATGAAAATCCATCTGAAAAAGTGGATACACGTGTTGGTGAAAAAAATACAAGGCAATTGCAAAAACCAGATGATGAAGAATCTATGAGTAAATTAGCTGAGATGAAAAGAAATGGCTGAAATTGCGTTGGATCAAGAAGATAAAGATAATTCAATCCCAACTTCAGATTTCACTGAAGAACTATCTGAAGAAGTGAAGAAAGATTTAGCAACACCAAAATCTAAAGATCAAGCAACTTCTGAAAAATACAACAACTCCAAAAAGCTGAGGAAACATCTACAAATGTTACAAGTACTCCAACTGAAAAGGAAAAAACCTGTAGCCAATGATAAAGTAGAAGAAAAATGTAGCACCTACTACAGCAACAACTGCTTCACAACCTGCAACGTCAGCTAGTGAAAAACTACACGCTTAATTTGTCGATAAACTGATAGCCAAACTACTTGTAGAACATACATATAGTGGCAATCGAAAAAAAGAACCGAATTATATTCGGTTCTTTTTTTATATAATCATTATAATTATTATAAATCAATGAAAAAGTATTGATTTTTATAACAAAGAAAGCGTATTCTACAATTGGTTAAAATAATCGTTTAACCATAATAGATTCTTTTTAAAAAGAGGGATAGCTATGAATAAAAAAAGTTAGTAAGACATTATTATCTACTGTCCTTATTGGACTTGTGTTATCTCAACAAGCTGTTGAAGCTTGTTCTGCATTTATTATTGGTAAGGGACTAACAAAAAGATGGTTCGTTCTTATATGGACGTACGGAAGATTATCCATATCCACACGAAGATGGAACTCAAGAACATACTCATAATAAAAATTTCTTTGTAAATCCTGCTAAGGATTATAAAGAAGGAGATATTCTCTTGGATAAATCAACTGGAACAGTTTATCCTCATTTAAAAACATGAATATAAATATACAGTAGTAGCGGATGATTCAAGAGATTCAAATGAAGGTATTTTCTCTGAACATGGTTTTAATGAACATGGGGTTTCAATGACTGCAACAGTAACAGCAAACACCACGTAGTGAAGTTGTAGGAGGAAAAAGCTCCAAAAGTTGCAGCAGATGGACGAGTTTTGGAAGGACCAGAAAATGAAGTTGAATATCCGGCGATTGATCCACTAGTTAAAGCAGGAGTTACTGAAGCAATTGTAACAGATTTAATTTTACCACGTGTAAAAACAGCTAAAGAAGCAGCTCAATTATTAGCAAAAAGAAATTGATGAAAAAGGGTCTGCAGAAGGAAATATTATTGTTTTTTTGCTGATAAAAAAACGAATTATGGTATATGGAAATTTATTCAGGTCATGAGTATGTAGCATTTAAATATCCAGACGATAAATATTCTGTATTTCCAAATACGTATTTCTTAGGTAAAGTGAATATTAATGATAAAGAAAAATATTATTGCTTCAAAAGGAATTATTGAAACTGCTAAAAAAAGCAGGAGTATTTGTAGGGGAGGAAAGTAAAGGGGAAATTGATTTAGCGGCTACTTATGCGCCACCTTTAGAACGTGGTGACCGTTCACGTGTGTATGCAGGAATTAAGTTATTAAACCCATCTTCTAACGTAACTTATCAAGATAAACGTTATGAATTTTTTTACAAGATAGCCCAAGAAGAGATTTCACTGTAATCGATGGCTTAAAATGTTCAAAAGAAATCGTTTTGAAACATTAAACGGAGAATTAGTACCTGATGATCAAGTGCCAGGTTATGATACTAAGACAGATGCTTATAGAAAACAAGCAGATCCATCTGATCCAAACTATGGAAAAATATGCTTATGCTCCAGGAAACGAAAATGTGATTGATCCACACGTTTATCAAATTAACCAAAAATTACCACAATCATTAGGTGGGGTAATGTGGTTAAGTTTAGGTCGTTCACGTAATACACCATATGTTCCTTATTTTTGGTAGTATTAAAGATACATTTGAAGCTTATAAAGTAAGAGGAAATAAATATGATGCTAATTCTTGGTATTGGGTAGCTACTAATATTGATACAATGGTGATGGATCATCCAGATTTATTTGGAAAGACTATTCGTTCAAATTGGGAAAAAAATGGAAGCATTATTAATAGATTACCAAAATCAATTAATTGATGAATATACAGGTAAATCTGATGATTATGTAAAAGAACATGCTGATGAATATACTGCTAAATCAATTGCAGTTGCAAAATCTGTCTTCCAATTAATGAAAGATGTAGAAGCTAAGATGGAAAAAAAGCTGTTGAAACAAAAACACCACTAGCAAGTCCATTTATCGATGTGACACCATTAAAAGAAGTATTAGATCGTCTACAACCTACTGCACCTCAACCAGCTGAACCTGCTGAAACAACAGTTGCACCAGCGACAAATAATAATACTTATGTTGCTTCAAATAATCAATCTTCAACATCTTCTAATACGACTCAAACAACACCTGTTCAGAAGAAAGGTTTTGATGGCAAACATTATATTAATGAAGAAGGACAAAAGGTAAGTAATCAATGGGTTTATGATGTGACTTATCAAAGTTGGTTCTTTATTGATTCTAATGGGGAATATGTTGAAAAATAAATGGGTTGGAGATTACTATGTAAAAATCTAGCGGATACATGGCGAAGTCAGAATGGATTCACGATCAAAAATCTAATGCTTGGTACTATGTAAATTCTGAAGGGAAATATTTAAGAAATACTTGGGAAAAAAAGTTGGTAATAAATGGTATTACTATAATGGGTCAGGTAAGATGGAAAGTGATTGGGTATTCTTAAATGGAAAAATGGTTCTACTTAGAAGAAAGTGGGGCAATGAAAGAAAACCAATGGTTTGAAGTCAATGGAAAAATGGTACTATGTTGATGCATCAGGTGAATTATTAGTCAATACGAAAAACTCCTGATGGATACTATGTAAACGAAAAATGGAGAATGGGTATAATTCTATAAAGTAAATAAGGAATCCATTAGAATTTGCTAAATTCTAATGGATTTTTCTAATTTAATAACAGTATACTTGTAGCAGTATTGCTAGAAGGAGCTTGAACAAATGGGTGTAATCATAAATGTTATTGCGATTGTGATTGGTACAATGATTGGATTATTCTTAAAAAACGAGGAATGTCTGAAAAAGATGTCTTCTCATATTATGCAAGGTCTTGCATTAATCACATTTATCATTGGATTAAAAAGGAGCTTTTAGTAGATCAAGATATGATTTTGTTAATTGTTTCGATTTCACTAGGAGGATATCTTGGAGAAATGATGCAATTAGAAGAGAATATTCGAAAATTTGCAGAGTGGGTTCAAGATAAAACTATCAAAAGAGGGTCTCAAAATCAATTGGCAGAAGGTTTTGTGTCAGCTGTATTGATCTTTTGTGTTGGAGCAATGGCGGTAATGGGGTCTCTTGAAGCAGGGATTGAGAAATAATCACGGTATTTTAATAACGAAAGCATTAATTGATGGATTTGCTTCTATTATACTAACGACGACAAAAGGAGCAGGGTGTAATGTTATCCGCATTAGCCATTCTTTTTGTATGAAGGTGGAATGATGGTTCTCGCTCAATTTGTAGCACCGTATTTAAGTGAATCCATTGTTTATGCAATGTCTGCAGTGGGTTCTTTATTACTCGTAGCATTAGGATTAAATTTATTAGAATTAACAAAAATAAAAAGTCATGAACTTTTTACCCGCAATGTTTTTACCCATTGTGTTAATTCCATTATTTAGTCTCATTCGTGGATAAGATAAAAAAATAAGAGAGTGAATAGAGTACAAGATGTATTTCGATTCACTCTCTTTTATATATCATTTAAGCTAATTGAATGGCTCCAAAAACTATTTGGTCCTACTACAACTCCGTAAGGAGTAGGGTAAAATTCTCCTTTTTGGTAAAGAATATCTCCTGAAAAGTTTTCAATAAAATGAGCAGAATTATCTAAGTTGATAATACATAGTAAATCGCCACGTTTATAAGCGATACATCCATTTGTTACTTTTATGATGTTACATTCTGCTTTTAAAAATCTTTTTGATATTTATGTCTGAAGTTAGTTAATTCTTGATAGAATGCTAAAACTTTCATCATCTTTTTCTTTAAGGTTGAAAGTTTGACGATTATAAGGGTCTCTAAAACCATACATACCAATTTCATCTCCATAGTAAATACATGGGAACACCAGGGAGAGTAAATTGGATAAAGGAGGCAATATAGAATCTGTCTTTTGCTAATTGATATTCACTAGCAGTCAGTTTATAATCTGGACGTTTTTCAACAGGAAATTCCTCAGGATTTTTCAAATGCTAATACAGTTAAAAATTCTTTCTGTATCATGACTAGATAATAGGTTCATTAAAACATCTAATGCTGGTTTTGGATAGTTTTCTAGTAATTCTAATAAAGCTAGAGAAAAATTTACGGGCATCCTTATGTTTTACATACTGAATAATCGCATCTCTCCATGGATAATTCATGACACTATCAAATTGTTTTTCCTAGGAAAATATCTTCTTCTTGTATTGTATGAGAATTTTGTCGTAGCATCTTCCCATACTTCTCCTAATAAGAAGCAATCTGGATCTTCTTGTTTTGCAGATTTTCTTAATTGATCGATAAAACAATCAGGGAATTCATCTGCTACATCAATTCTCCATCCACTAATTCCTAATCGTTGCCAATAAGGGATGACTCCATTTTGAGGATGGAACATAAATTCTTGATATTCCGTATTTTCTTTTATAACCGTTGGTAAATTCGTGAAACCCCACCATGATTGATACACATTTGGAAACTCATTAAAAAGTAAACCATGGATAGTATAGGTGAATCTTGAGATTGAAATGCTCCAACATCTGTCATAATGCCCATAACGGTTGAAATAAATACTATCTGCACCCTGTATGGCTAAATACACCATCTAATGTAATACGAATATCCTTTTCTTTAAATTCTTTACACAAATCTTTAAAGTCTTGAATAGTTCCTAAATATGGATCTACATTAAAGTAATCAGAAGTAGAGTAACGATGATTTTCAGGACTTTCTACAACTGGATTTAAGTAAATACTATCAATTCTTAATTGTTGGAAAGTAAGGTAATTCTTCTTGAATTCCTTTTAAATTTCCCATAAAGAAATCTTGAGCTCGATAATTCTCATGAGTAATGGAAGAATAAAGGGATATCATTCCAATCATCATGTCTTACTCTAATATCTTCATTAGCAGCTACAGTTGCTGTATATTGTGGACTCTTTTTAAATCGATCTGGGAAAAATTTGATACATGATACTACCTTTCATCCAATCTGGAGTTTGGAAATCTGCATCATAAACGGTTAATTGCCAAGAAGCATAAGATTGTTCTTCCATTGTAAAGACAGCATTAAATTCATGTTTTTTTCAAATATCCGATAGAGTCATCGAAAGTAATTTCAAAAATCATAAAAATATAATCCAGTTTCTAATGGTGGAATAGTCACGATATATTTTCGAGATTGCTCTCTTAGAATAGTCTGTAGGTTCTAATGCGTAACTTGTTTTTCATGAGTAAAATCGTTTAATAAAAACTAAAGAAATTTGTTTGAAATAAAAATCTTGGTGAACCCATACTTCAAACAGAATATCTTGAGAAGAAGAGACTGCACCTTTTAGGGTGTTTATCTTGAATAGGATTAAATTTAAGCATGTTTTATCATCCTTTCTAAAAATTGTTTTATTAATATAATTGTAGTATAAAATCCGAAAAGAAACTATTTGTGAAAAGAAATATTTTGATAAGATAAAAGTAATAAAACGCTTTATATTTTTTTGAGAAAAAATTGAAAAATATACGAAAAATAATCAAGGATATGCTATAATTAAGCCATAAGTAAACGGAAAAAAATACGATTAAAAGGTTTTTATTGTACAAAAATAATGAAAAACGCTTATCACAAAAAAGTAAAAACGTATTGATTTTAGGAAGGGAGGTATGCGTATGGAACATACTTTGGACAAATATTTGTTTCATGAAGGAAAGAATTTTCATGCATATGAATTTTTAGGTTCATTCCTTGAAGAAAAACCAATGTACGTTTAGAGTTTGGGCCCCACATGCACAACAAGTATTTGTTTCGGGAGATTTTTGTGGGTGGAATCCAACGGCATATGAGTTAACAAGAATAACGAATGAAGGGAATTTTTTTGAAGGGATTGTACCAAATGTTCAATCCTATGATGCATATAAGTATATCATTAAGACTTCGGATGGAAGAATGTTGTGGAAGTCAGACCCTTATGCAAGACATACACAAACTCGTCCAGAAACAGCTTCTAAAAGTATATGAAAAATTCAAATTATACTTGGAATGATGCAAGCTGGATTAAAAAAATAGAACGATTCCTTTATCAACAACCGCTTAATATTTACGAAGTTCATTTAGGTTCATGGAAGCATAGTGAAAATGGAGGATTTTGTAGTTATAGACAAATTGCAGATACTTTAATTCCTTATGTAAAACAAATGCACTATACGCATATTGAGCTTCTTCCTATTACAGAGTATCCATACGATCCTTCATGGGGGTATCAAGTAACAGGATATTTTTGCCGTGACATCTCGTTATGGAACGCCAGATGATTTTAAATATTTAATTGATAAAAGCTCATCAAAAATGGGATTGGTGTTCTATTAGATTGGGTGCCAGGTCACTTTACAAAAGATGAATTTGGATTATATGAATTTGATGGACAGTGTTGTTATGAATACTCTGATGAACGGAAAGAAAGAACATAAATCTTGGGGCACACGAGTTTTTGACTACGGACGTGGTGAAGTTTGTTCTTTCTTATTCTCGAGTGCTAATTATTGGATTAAAGAATTCCATCTAGATGGATTACGAGTAGATGCTGTTAGTTCAATGCTATTTTTAAACTACGATCGTCCAGAACATTTAGCAGCTAAAAATATTTATGGTGGAAATGAAAAACTTAGAGGTATTAGATTTCTTCAAAACTTTAAATCAATATGTAAGAGAAAATTATCCAGGTGTCATGATGGTTTGCTGAAGAAGCGACTGCGTATCCTAAGATTACTGCTCCAGTCGAAGATGGTGGACTCGGTTTCCATTTTAAATGGAATATGGGATGGATGAATGATAGCTTAGATTATATTGAAACAAATCCAGTTTATCGTCAAGGGTGTCATAATAAACTAACTTTTTCAATGTGTTATGCATTTGTTGAAAAACTTTATTTTACCAATTTCTCATGATGAAGTTGTTCATGGAGAAAAATCATTATTAGATAAAAATCCTGTTTCTTATGAAGAAAAAATTTTTCTAATTTTAAAACATTTTTAGGGATATATGTTTGCGCATCCCAGGGAAAGAAATTAACATTTATGGGAACTGAAATTCCGCAATTTATTGAATGGGATGAAAAAAAGAGAATTAGATTGGTTTTTACTAGATTATCCTCTTCATAAAAAAACTCATGATTATGTTAGAGAATTAAATATTTTCTATCAACAAACTCCAGCATTTTGGCAACAAGATGGAGGTTGGGATGGTTTTGAATGGCATGTAGTAGATGATGCTGATCATAATATTTTTGCTTTTTTTCAAGAAAAAGCAGAAAATGGGCAGGAAATTTTAGTCATTTCTAATTTTTCAGGAGTAAATTGGAACCAATATTGGATTGGATTTTAATGATGAACGACATTATCGATTAGTATTAAACTCTGATGAAGATAAATTTGGAGGGACAAAGGAATTCAAGTAGCACAGCTAAAAAAACAATTGAGCAACAGTGTGGGAGAATTTCCGTATATACTTCAGATAGATATACCAGCTTTTTCAACAATGTACTTTGAAAGAATAAAAATAATAAAGGTGGGGGATGTACATATGGCAAGAAAAAAAGAAATGGTCGCAATGTTACTAGCAGGAGGACAGGGTACTCGTTTACAAGTTTTAACTCAAGATATGGCTAAACCAGCTGTACCTTATGGTGGGAAATATCGTATTATTGACTTTTCCATTGTCTAATTGTGCAAATTCTGGAATTTCAACAGTTGGGGTTTTAACACAATTCAAGCCATTAGAATTGAATTCATATATGGGAAATGGACAACCATGGGATTTAGATAGAATGGATGGAGGATTGTCTATTTTACCTCCTTATACTGCTGGTAAAACAGGGGAATGGTATAAAGGAACAGCACATGCAATTTACCAAAAATATTAAGTATATTGAACAATATGAACCTGAATATGTTTTTAATTTTATCTGGGGATCATATTTATAAAATGAATTATAACAAGATGCTAGAATTTCATAAGGAAAAAGAGGCAGATTTAACAATTGCACATATTAATGTTCCAATGGAAGAAGCTCATCGTTTTGGTATTTTAAATACAGATGAAGATTTAAGAATTGTGGAGTTTTTAGAAAAACCAAAAAAATCCAATTTCAACAAAAAGCTTCAATGGGTATTTATATTTTTCAACTGGAGAGTGTTACGTGAATATTTAATTCGTGATGAAGCAAATCCAGAAAGTGAAAAAAGATTTTGGTAAAAAATATCATTCCAATGTTGCTTGAAGAAGAAAAAGAAAAATATATGCATTCCCATTTGAAGGTTATTGGAAAGATGTAGGTACTATTGAAAGTTTATGGGAAGCTAATATGGATTTGATTAAAAGCTCGTGAAGCTTTTGATATCGATGATAAAACTTGGAGAATTTATTATCGCCATGAAGGTCGACTTTACCACAATATTTAGGGGAACATGCTGATGTTCAATCTTCTATGATTTCTGATGGGTACTTTAGTATTTGGACAAAGTAAAAGATTCAATTATTTCTTCAGGGAGTAGTTATTGCAGAGGATGCTGTTGTAAAAGACAGTATTATAATGCAAAATGCTACGATTGAAAAAAAGGAGCTAGTGTATATCACTCCATTGTAGCTGAAGGAGCAGTTATTAAAAGCAGGTGTATCTATTGGACATGAAAAAATTGAATTAGGAAAAGATATGATTACGGTAATTGGGCGCAATGAAGTCGTCACAGAACCGAAGAAAGTGGGAGGTTGCTAAAATGATTAAAGCTTTTGCGATTTTTATTTGCGGATAATTATAGACAAGATGATTTACACGGATTAGTTCGTTCAAGAACTTTAGCTTCTCTGCCAGTTGGTTCCAGATATCGTTTAGTAGACTTTATGTTATCGTCCTTAGTAAAAAGCAGGAATAGAAAATATCGGAATTTTAACAAATCATAATTATAAATCATTAAGAGATCATGTTGGTTGGGGAAAAGATTGGGATTTAAATAGAAAAAAATAGTGGATTAACATTACTAACACCTTTATCGAACTATTTATCTACTCGTATTCCTCAAAAATAAAATTGAAGCATTAGTGAATACAATGATTTATACAGAAAAATTTAAAAAGAAGAGTATTGTATTTTAGCAGATGCGAATATTATTGGAACAATTGATTTTTAAAGAAATGTTCCAATATCATGTTGATACAGGGTCTGATATTACAGTAGCTTATCACTATCGTAAACCTGAAATTGGAGAATCTCAAATTATTTTTGACAAGGATCATAAAGTATATGAGAGTTTATATCACTTTAATGGTTCAAATGAAACTTGTGCTACACAAGCAAAAATTTATATTACGACAAAAAGAATTGTTAAACGCTATTATAAAAAGGAATGACTCTTGGATGGGAAGATATTTTAAGAGATTATATTTCTAAAAAAATTTAGATACTTTTAAATGTTTATGCATATGAAATTAAAGGATATTCAAAAAGTTATTAATAGTGTAAAAGATTATTTTGATTTCAATCAGGATTTATTAAAGCCAGAAACTTTAACGACAGTATTTGATAGTGGAACAGATATTTTAACAAGAGTTCAAGATAGTGTGCCTACACATTATGGGGAGCATTCTAAAGTGAAAAGTTCACTTTTTAGGAGATGGTTCTTGTATTAATGGAACTAGTTGAAAATAGTATTATTTTTCCGTGATGTAATTATTGAAGAAGGAGCTGTTGTAAAAACAGTATTATTATGGCAGACTCCATTATTAAAAAAGGTGCTAAATTGAACTACGTTATTACAGATAAAAGCGTTGAAATTCCAGAAGATAAGGAATTATCAGGAACTAGTGAATGCCAAGTCATTGTAGAAAAATAGATGTGTATAATCGTTAGGATAGCTTCCAATTCGGAAGCTATCTTTTTCATCATATTTTATAAAAATACTGGTGCTTTTTTTACTGGCTTATCGTATAATAAAGCTATCTGAATTTAAAAATTAGAAAAGGTTGTGCATCCATGAGAAGACGTACGATGTTGCTTTTTCGTCTGCACGTTTTTAGTAATATTTTTTCGGAGCTGCTCGAATTTTTTTATTTAAGCCAATCAGAAAAAAATTAAAGGCTAAAAGATTTAGCGGTAGAAATTGCTGCACAAAAAGTTCAGTTCACTAAAATTACAGACTTTTTATTGGTTTAATACAGAGAAACTTATTATTCATTAGCTGGAATTACGACAGAAGGTCAACCATTATATGCGATTGTTTCTCCAGATAAAAAAAGAAGTAACCGTATTACAACAGGATGCTGTTGTTAATGAACAAGAAGCACGCTCTATTACAAAAAGAAGCGAAACATACAGATGAGATTTTTAGAAGCAAGATTGGGAATGATAAAAGAAGAACCAGTATGGGAAGTCAATTATCGGACAAAAAAATCAACGAATTGGATATTATTATATTTCCGCCAAGAATGGACAATGGATTAAAGATATTGAAAAATATTTAAAGGTAGAGTTATTATGGTAAAAAAATCTCGAAACGTGTCGCTAAAATACTTCCTTCGGGTACTTTAGCAATGACACAAAAAGCAAGAGAGTTAAAAGCATCAGGAAAAGATATTATTAGCTTATCAATTGGTGAGCCAGATTTCAATACACCTGAAAAAATTACAAGAGCGGCAATTGAATCACTATTGAAACATGAAAACCGATCATTATACGCCTACTTTGAGGTTTTGGATGAATTTAAAGACAAGCCATTTAGTGATTTTCATTTTAAGAAAAGATGGTTTGAAAGTTTGCTAAAACAACAAGTAGCTGTTTTTGCTGGAGCAAAGTTTGCCTTATATTCTGCATTTCAAACATTAATTGACCCAGGAGATGAAGTTTTAGTTCCAGTTCCGTATTGGGTAAGTTATGCAGAGCAAATTACATTAGCTCAAGGTATTCCGGTATTTGTGGAAACGAGTGAAGAGAATGCCTTTAAATTAACGGTTGATTTGTTAGAAAAAGCTTTAACAGATAAAACAAAGGTATTAATTTTTAAATTCTCCTTCTAATCCAACAGGATTAACGTATTCAAAAGAAGAATTATATGAAATTAGTCAATGGGCATTAAACCATCAAGTATTTGTAATTGCTGATGAGATTTATTATGAATTAGTATCATGATGTCCCAAGTATTAGTGTAGCAAGTCTATCTGAAGAAATTCAAAATAATACATTAGTCATTAATGGATTATCAAAATCTGTTGCGATGACGGGGTTGGAGATTAGGATATGCCTTTTCGGTCCAGTAGAAGTGATTTCGTGCATTGAATGATTTAACTAGTCATACAACGAGTAATCCAGCTGCAGTTGTTCAATATGCTGCGATTCGGGCATTTTTCAGGAAGATTTACAAGAAGATAAAGAAGCGATGCGTCGTCAATTCCAAAAAGAGGATTGAATTATTTCCATGCACTCATTGAGGAAATTCCTGGTATGTCATGCGTGAAAACCTGGAGGAGCCTTTTATCTATTTGTTAATATTCAAGAAGCGATGAAAATAGTTGGAGTTGAAACTTCAGATGCATTTGCATTAAAAATTATTAGAGGAAGTTGGAGTGGCGACTGTATCAGGTGAAAACTTCAGTTGTACTGGTTACTTGCGATTAAGTTGTGCAAGTAGTGAAGAAGAACTAAAAAATGCCGCTCAAAGAATGAATCAATTTGTTAGAAATTATTTGTAGAAAGAGGGATTATTTTGAAAAAATCAGAATGAACCAAGCAAAAGATTATGTGGGACAAACAGTCCTAATTGGAGCTTGGGTAGCTAATAAACGTTCAAGTGGGAAAAATTGCTTTCCTACAATTGCGTGATGGAGCAACTTATTTTTCAAGGAATTGTTGTAAAAAGCGATGTTCCAGAAGAAGTGTTTGAAATTGCTAAAATCATTAACACAAGAAACAGCTGTTTATGTAACAGGTGTTGTACAAGAAGATACTCGTTCAAGATTAGGGTATGAATTATTAGTAACAGGATTAGAAGTGATTGGGAGAAAGTCATGAATATCCAATTACTCCAAAAAGAGCACGGTACGGACTTCTTAATGGACCACCGTCATTTATGGTTACGTTCAAGTAAACAACATGCGATTATGCAAATTCGTAATGCTATTATTTATGCTTCATATGAATTCTTTTGATCAAAAATGGATTTATTAAATTTGATAGTCCAATTTTATCTGGAAATGCAGCGGAAAAATACAACTGAATTATTTGAAACAGATTATTTTGGAGATCCAGCTTTCTTATCTCAATCAGGTCAATTATACTTAGAAGCTGGAGCAATGGCATTCGGTCCAGTATTCGACTTTGGACCAGTATTCCGTGCTGAAAAATCAAAAACTCGTCGTCACTTAACAGAATTCTGGATGATGGATGCTGAATATCCATTTGTAACTCATGACGAATCATTAGATTTACAAGAAGCTTATGTAAAAGCATTAATTCAAGGAGTTTTAGACCGTGCTCCTCATGCTCTTGAAACATTAGAAAGAGATGTTGAATTATTGAAGAAATATGTAAGCGAACCATTTAAACGTATTTCTTATGATGAAGCGATTGATTTATTACAAGCTCATGAAGCAGATGAAGATACAGATTATGAACATTTAGAACATGGAGATGACTTTGGTTCTCCACACGAAACTTGGATTTCAAACCATTTTGGAGTTCCAACATTCGTTATTAACTATCCAGCGGATATTAAAGCATTCTACATGAAACCAGTACCTGGTAATGAAAACCGTGTACTATGTGCGGACTTATTAGCTCCAGAAGGATATGGAGAAATTATCGGTGGTTCTGAACGTGAAGTAGACTATGATAAAATTATATGCAAAAATTAAAGAGAATGGCTTAAATCCAGATGATTATGCATTCTACTTTAGATTTAAGAAAAATATGGTTCAGTTCCTCATGCAGGATTCGGACTAGGATTAGAAAGAATGGTAACATTCGTTGCAGGGTACGAAAACATATTCGTGAAGCAATTCCATTCCACGTTTATTAAACCGTATTTTCCCATAAAATAGACAATTTCAAACCGATTTTTAGAGTTTCTAGAAATCGGTTTTTATGTCAGAAAAAGAGGTGAAAATTTTTGGAACAAACATTTTCAACAATTTTGGATGTATCAAGGAGGAACGAACGTTCCAAATCCATTCATCCGATATTATCAACAATTACAAATCACTGCTCAAGAATGCTTGATGCTCTCTTGGTGGTTACAACATTCAACTTCAGAATATTTTTCCATTAAATGTAGAAGAAGTCTGTGATGTTTTTCTATTTCAGAAAAATACTTTATTTCAAATCATTCAGCATTTATTAGATCGACAAGTAGTATCCGTCACTCAAAAAGAAAATGAAGAAGGAAAAAAGAGAAGAGTATTATAGCTTATCTCCTTTATTTCAACAATTAGAAATTTTACATCGACAAGAAAGTGGCTAAAAAGTCTGAAAGTGATAAGCCAAATTTAATTTTTGTAATTGAAAAAGAATTTGGAAGACCCATTAGTTCGTATGAAATTCAAATGATTAAAAAGTTGGATTGATAAAGATGAATATTCTTATGATTTAATTTTTAGCAGCTTTTAAAAAAGAAGCTGTTTTTAAATCAAGTATTTACGTTGAAGTATATGGATAAGATTTTATTAACATGGCAAAAGAAAAAGGGCTTCAAAACGGTTCAACAAGTAATTCAAGATAAGAATCGTACGAGAAATGAGCATTTTCACAGCAAAACTAAAAGATACAACACCGATTCCTCAGGTACCATTAGATAATTGGTTGGATTAATGGAGGAAGGTTATGTTATCAAAAATAAAAAAACGATTGAAGCAGTTCGAAACAATGGGGAGATTTATTTCAGATGCTCATTGTGAGCTAAACCATCGCAATGCTTTTTGAATTACTAATTGCAACGATTTTAAGTGCTCAAGCAACAGATGTAGGTGTGAATAAAGTTACTCCAAAAATTATTTGAGAGATTTCCAACTCCAGCTCATTTTAGCAGCTGCAAGTGAAGAGTCAGTGATTGAATGTATTCAGTCATTTAGGATTGTATCGAAGTAAGGCAAAAAATATTCGTCTTTGTGCTCAACAACTAATGGAACGATTTTGATGGCGAAGTTCCTCAAAACTAGAGAAGAATTAGTGAGTTTAGCAGGTGTAGGTAGAAAAACTGCAAATGTAGTGATGAGTGTTGCTTTTAATATTCCAGCGTTCGCGGTAGATACTCACGTTGAAAGGATTTCAAAAACGTCTCCAAATTTGTAGGCAAAAAGATTCAGTGTTAGAGGTCGAAGAAACTTTATGTCGTAAAAATTCCGAAAGAATTATGGTCGAGAGCACATCATTGGATGATTTTTCTTTGGAAGATATCACTGCATTGCTCGAAAACCAAAATGTCATGAATGTCCATTATTAGAAATGTGTGCGTTTTGGACAAAGAGAAGTATAAAATTTCATTCATTGATTATTAATATAAAAATTGAAACGTTAACAAAAATTCCTAATAACTTCGTCTTTATAACTTAAAAATACGATAATAACAATGTTTTTAAAGACTTTTTCAACTGACAACTATCTCCTTTTATGTGCTATACTAAAGTTAGTAATATTGCAGATGTGTTGGATTTGGAAGGCCCGTGGGAAGAGGCGATAGAGATGGCACTGAAAGTGACCAAAGAAAAGTTCAAGGAATCGTTGAAACGGAACTTCGTAAAGGAACCACAAAATCTAGTATTGCACATATATTGGGTATATCTTATGAAGAAGTTCTTGTTGTCATTAAACGAGTAAAAGATTCTATTCGACCTGATGTAGGAGATCGAATTCATTTTTACGTTTAGAGAACAGCAGATGTATGGTGTGATTTATAAGTTACTTTCTAATAGTGCAGTCGTGATTATTGATTGGGAATCTTCTACGACCGTTATGAAAGATATTTGTGAAGACCGCACCATCGTGAATTTTAAAGATATTATTGAATTTTATACCAGATGATGCTAAGGCAGACTAATCTTGGATTAGTCTGTTTTTCTTTAAAGAGGAGGAAAAATGATGGGAAATACGATTGAATTTCCAAATCAAGAAGAATTTTATATTCAAAAAGCAACTCAATGTCAGAAAAGAAGATGATTTGATTGGTGCTATTGATTGGTTAGAAAAAGGATATATTAAGACAAATTCTAATCAACTATTAGATAAATTATGGACTTTTACTATGTCGCAAACCAAGATTGGAATGAAATTATTTGGCTAGTAGAAGAGTTTGACTTTAAAGGAAGAAAAAGTATTTATCGATCTATTTTGAAGCATTAATCCATATGAATCGATTTCAAAGAAGTGGAAGATTATTTGAGAGTCTGAGTATTTAGAGTATCCATGGATAAACACACTTCAACTAAAAATTGATGAATCAACAATTGAAAACATGAACAAGATAAAAGTTCAGCAGTTACAAGAAATAGGGAGAAGCATTACAGACAGATAAAGATTTTTTTCTGTAGAAGAAATTCATATATCATCTCAAGTATTTAATTGATTCTACATTGATCACAAAAAGAATGTGTGATTCAGTTATTTTTACTTCATCCACATACGCCAATGTTTGATAAAAGCAATTTTATTAGATGAATGGTTAGATTCAGGGAATGTCAAAGACATCCAAATTATTATGGAATGGAGAAATTAAAACGCATAGAAATCGAGATAATATCGTTTTCGATTTCGAAATCTGCTTTGTATAAAGAAGAGACCATGTTGTTAAATGAGTTAATGAATCATTTATTCAATGGAAGAGGCTACGATATTAGCTCAAAAAAATGGATGCAAGATACGATTCGATTACATCCATTTTTCAGGAAGAGTATATTTCTTCTTTTTGAAGAATGGGATAAAATTATTTTTTTCAGGAAAAAGAAAGATTTGATGGAAAGTTTATTTTTATGATTCTATTTTGTACAATACAAGATTTGTCAAAAATAATATTTTTAAAAATAGAGTCTTTATTCTATAGTAAGATTTTGATTATAATTGAATACTATAGAGTAAAGTCTTTTGGCTATAAAAATATCGTTAAAACTTATTATTTTAAAAAAGAATTAGAACGTATATAATGAGATAAAAAGCTGTCTGAGAATAGAAAAAGGCTGGAGGGTTTTCATCATGAAAAAAAGGAATCGTAAAATGGTTTAGTAATGAAAAAGGCTATGGTTTTATTTCGGTCACTGATACAGATGAAGATGTATTTTGTTCACTTTACATGGCATTTTTATCTGAAGGATTTAAAGACTTTAAAGGAAGGACAAAGAGTAGAATTTGAAATTGCACGTGGTGCTCATGGGACTTCAAGCTACAGGAGTACGGGTAGATAGATTTCTGAAATGATTCGAGTAAGAAACAGATGCTGCTGTAAATGGAAATCCAGGTAAAAGTTGGAATTGGGATTGAAATTTTATATGAAAAAAAGCAACAATTTTTATTTAAAGAAAATTCTGAACAATTAATGGATAATCATCAAGCAGAATTATGGGCGATTTATCGTGCGTTTAATTATTCTTCAAGAAAAAGAATGGGCATCATGACGTGATTTTTTTGAAATTCTGATTCGAAAGTTTGCGATGATGGCGATTGAAAAAAATTATACGAAACAAATTGCTTATCAAGAGATTTCTAAAAAAAGTTCAGGAAGAACTTCAAAAATTTTTCCTCAACTATTTTTTTAGAATGGATTCCTGAAAAAGGAAAAACCGAGGTGCTGATCAATTAGCAAGACAAGCTTTACAACAAATATTTAGGAAAGATAGGGAGTTTTTAAGATGGAAGAACATGTATTATATTTTTAGTAGTTTATGTCCAGATACTAAAAGCATTTTGTAGAAGAGTTACAAAAGACAAAATATTAGTTATCGTGAGGTAGATATCACTGCAAGTATGGCGAAATTTAAAAAGAATTTATTCGTTTAAGAGATGATAAACCACAATTTGAAGGGTCGTAAACAATGGGGAATGGTAGGTGTTCCTTGTTTAGTGACTAAAAACTAGTCAATATATTTTTCGAAATCGGTCAATTAAATGGAACTAGTTGTGAGGCTGTACCAGTTGAGTAATATTCCATCGTTACTTTTTTGGATATGTACTATTTGAGTAAATCTTTTATTATTTCATTTTTAATGGGAATGGATAAACGAGCAGCTAGACGAAAAAAAGTGGCGGATACCTGAAAGAAGATTATTAACCCTAGGTATCATAGGTGGAGGGATTTGGTGGATATTAGGAATGATCATTTTTCACCATAAAAACTCACAGAATTTATTTTACAATTTGTTATGTAGTAAATATCATTTTGTTTGGGGAATTGCTTTCCTATACTTTTTACGAAACAATTAGTTAGGGGAAGAGATGAAGCAACAAAAAGGAATATTATTTGCAATATGGATTGGACTTCTAAGTGCACTTTCAGGATTTGTAAATATTACAACATTATTATTATATGAAAAACCTACTACTCATATGACGGGAAATGTTTCAGGGGTTTTAATCCATGCGATGTCAGGTGAAACAAGTCATGCACTTACATTACTATTGATTATTATTAGTTTTCTTTACTAGGTGGAGTTTGTTGCGGAATGATTTTTTTCTGAAAAAGTTTTTCCGATTTGCAAACCGATATGGAATATTACTGATTGTATTAGGTTTGTTATTAGGAATCAGTTTTTGGGTTAAAATTTAGAAGTTTTATGGATTTATCAATTAGCATTTTACAGTCGGTGTTCAAAAATGGATATGTTTATTTATTACCGTGGGATGATTGTAAGAACATCTCATTTTCACGGGCTATTTAACGGATACAGGATTTGCGATTGGTAGATGTCTAAGAGGTCATCGTAAGGATAAAAATAAAAAATAGTTTTTATAGTTTAAGTATGTTGTTCTTTTTATTTGGAGGAGCATTAGCATTTGAAATGGCAACTTGGTCTAAAGAATTATTACTATTTGTTATTAGTATTAGTTATGTACTTGTTGGTGGATATTATTTCTTATTCCGTCATTTATATGCATACTATCATTTGTTGGAGGAAGAAGCATGACAGATATTTTAGTTGTAGTGGATATGCAAAAAGATATTGTTGATGGAGTCTTAGGGACAAAAGAAGCAGTTGCAATTGTTCCTAATGTAGCATCAACGATTCGAGAGTTTTCAGGTAAAGTTTTTTTATACATTGGATACTCATCATGAAAAATTATTTAGAGACAGAAGAAGGAAAAAAATTACCAGTTATTCACTGTGTCAAAGGAACTCCAGGTTGGAAATTAGATGCAACTGTACGAGAAGCTCTTTTAGAAAAAGAAGCTGTTGGAGTTGAAAAACCTACTTTTGGATCTACAACATTAATGGAATTATTGAAGGAAGTTCCTTCCATTAGCTCTATTACATTTTTAGGTTTTATGTACAGATATTTGTGTCATTAGCAATGTCTTATTAGCAAAAAGCGAAACTTTCCCAGAGGTACCCGATTAATGTATACTCTACTTCATGTGCAGGAGTTACACCTCAAAAGTCATCAACAAGCATTAGAAGCTATGAAAATGTGTCAGATTAATGTGGTAGAATAAAGTGTAGGTGAAAGAATGGATTCTAAAGAAAAATTAAAAAGAACTAAATGTCCTGAATGCCATTATGTTAGTAGCAATTCTAATTGGTATTGTAATTGGGATTATCATTCAAGAATTAATCGGTGGGAGTAGCGATTGGAATGCTCGGAGGATTTATCACACGATTAATTTATTTAAGAAAAATATAAGGATATTAATCCAAAAACAAGGAGGAAAAATCATTATGTCACAAGAATTTTTGAAGCAGTAGAAAAATTTGAAAAAATCAATTAAAGAAGTAGAAAGCTTAATCTCAAGTGGAGAAGAAGTAGTATTATTTATTGGACGTCCAACTTGTCCATATTGCCGTCGTTTTGCTCCAAAAATGAATGAAGCACGTCAAGCTTTTAAATAAACCAGCTATCTTTTGTGAATAGTGAAGATGTTACACAATTAAAATGAGATTCAATCATTCCGACAAAAATATGGTATTCCAACAGTACCAGGTCTATTAGTTGCTAAAGGTGGAGAGGCTCGTGTAGTTTGCGATTCATCCATTAGCGTTGAAGATATTATTGCATTTGTTAATAAATAAGACAAGACTATGTTAATTTAAAAAAAGGAGGGCGACTTGTATGAATGAAATTAAATGTCCGCACTGTCAAAAAGGTTTTTTTACAATTGATGAACATTCTTATGCAGATATTGTGAGTCAAGTTCGTAATCAAGAATTTACGCAAGAAATTCATCAACAATTAGAATTAGCCAAAAACAATTTGAAACAGAACAACAATTAAAAATCTCAACAAGCTCAATCTCATTTTGAAGAGAAATTAGCACACTATACACAACAAATTGCTTTATTAGAGCAAGAGCTAAAACAAGCTAGTCAACAAATGGAAGTTCAAGTTGAAAAAGAAAAAAACATAAATTAGAATTGGAATTATCTAAAATCCAACAAGAACAAGTTGTTTCAAAACAAGAATTAACGCAGCAATATCAAAGAAAAAAATTACTCAGCAAGAACAAATGATTCAGTCTCTTCAAGCGAAAATTGACGCACAAGAAACAAAAAGAAGCCTTACGAGTTTCTCAGTTATCTGCTGAAAAAGGATCGTGTTATTGCTGATTTAGAAGCGAAAAATCATTTACAAGAAAAAGAACAAGAAGTTCAAGCAGCTGCTTTAAAAGAAAAATACGAGTTAGAATTACGTCAAAAAAAGACGAAACGATTGCCTTTTTATAAAGATTTTTAAAAGCAAAACAATCGACAAAAATGATTGGTGAAAGTTTAGAACAACATTGTGAGATTCAATTTAATCAGTTGAGAATGACGGCTTTTTCCAAGAGCTGAATTTGGTAAAGATAATGATGCTAAAACAGGAAGTAAGGGCGATTATATTTACCGAGAATATGATGATTTTGGGAATGAAATTTTATCGATTATGTTTGAGATGAAAAATGAAAATGATGAAACAGCAACGAAGAAGAAAAAAATGAACATTTCTTTAAAGAGTTGGATAAAGATAGACGTGAAAAAATTGTGAATATGCGATTTTAGTTTCTTTACTAGAAGCAGATAATGAACTATATAATAATGGGATTGTGGATGTCAGCTATGTTTATGAAAAAGATGTATGTTGTAAGACCTCAATTCTTTTATTCCAACTCATTACTCTATTAAGAAATGCAGCATTAAATTCATTAAAAATATAAACAAGAATTAGCTCAAATGAAAGAGCAACAATTAGATATTACGCATTTTGAAGAAGACTTGCTAGCGTTTAAGAACAGCTTTTTCTAAAAAAATTATGAATAAATGCGAGTAAGAAATTTCAAAACAGCAATTGATGAAAATTGATAAAACAATTTCGCATTTACAAAAAAACAAAAAGATGCGTTGTTATCATCTGAGAACAATTTAAGATTAGCGAATAATAAAGCGACTGATTTAACTGTTAAAAAACTTGTCAAAAATAATGCAACAATGAAACAGAGATTTGAAGAATTAGAATAGGAGAATGAAAAATGGCAAAATTTATCGTAGAACCTGAATTTTGGGAATTGTTTCAGAAGGTCAAGTAAATGTTTTTAGTATTAAAAGGGATTAATAATACTGTAGATGAAACAGAAGATCCTTATTTTTGAAGGGATTTTTAAAAGAAGCTTGTCAAAAAGCTCAAGTTCATTTTACAGAAGAAGTGTTTAGTGATAATACATGTGATTCAACAATGGAGACAAGCCTATTCTAAGTTCAAAACCAAAAAGGAGCTCGTTCTTCTATTGAAGCATTATTAAAACGTGTTTCTCAAGGACATACATTCCGATTGATAACTCCATTAGTAGATATTTATAATAGTATCTCTATTGAATATGCTGTTCCATTAGGGGGAGAAGATTTAGATAAAAATCCAAGGAGATTTACGCTTAGGTAAAGCTAAAGGTGGAGAAAGTTTCTTCCCATTAGGTGCTGAAGAAGATTCACCAGCATTAGAAGGCGAAATTTGCCACTTCGATAATGATGGGGCTGTATGTCGTTGCTTGAACTGGAGAGAAGCTCAAAGAACAATGTTGCAAGAAGAAACAACTAATGCAGTTCTTATAATGGAATCTGTGACAAAAGATCAAGCTGAAAGAACAACTGTTGCAATGGAAGCATTAAAAACGTTGCGAAGAATACTTTAATGTAACAGGAGTAAGTTATATTGTAACACCTGAAAAATAGCGAAGTTGAATTATAAAAAGGAAAAGTGGTAGAGCAATTGTTCTGCCACTTTTTGAATAGTTAAAAAATACAAAAGGAAGGGAGGGAAGCGAATGCGCAAAAATATTACATATTGATATGGATGCTTTTTGCATCTGTTGAACAAAATGGACCATCCAGAGTTAAGAGGAAAACCAATTATTGTAGGTGGAAAAAGTCAATCAACGTGGTGTGGTGGCAACTTGTTCTTATGAGGCAAGAGCATTTGAGTACACTCTGCAATGCCAACGAGTAAGGCTATACGATTATGTCCAAAAAGCAATCATTGTTCCTCCAAATTTTGAAAAGATATCGACAATTAAGTTTACAAATTCGAGAAATATTTCATCGCTATACTCCTCTCGTTGAACCGATGTCGATTGATGAAGCTTTATCTAGATGTTACAGAAAATTCAAAAACCAAACTTCTGCAACGATCATTGCCTGAGAAATACAAGAAGCTATTTATAAAGAGGTAGGATTAACATGCTCTGTAGGGAGTATCTTTTAATAAATTTTTAGCAAAAATTGCATCTGGCCAACGAAAACCAGCTGGAATTACCGTTATTGACCAAGAATCATTTCAGAATTTATTAAAAACTTTGCCTGTTGAAAAATTTTTGGGGTAGGTCAAGCAACAGCAAAAAATTACATCAAAAAAATTTATTAACTGGAGAAGATATTTTTAAATTGTTCAAAAGAGTATTTAATTGAATATTTTGGAAAAACAAGGAGAAGCTCTGTATCGACAAGTAAGAGGACAATCGAATGATCAATTAACATTGTATCGTGAAAGAAAATCTTACGGTAAAGAAGAAACTTTATTAGAAGATACTACTGATGAAGAAGTACTACAGAAATATATAGAGCAATTTTCTGAACAAATATCAAAATGGTTAAAGAAAAAAATAAATTGGCAGCTAAAACAATAACAATCAAAATTAAAACAAAGTGATTTTTGAAACAAAAAACTAGAAGTAAGACACTAGAAACCTATGTCCAGAGTAAAGAAAAAAATTAGCTATAGAAGCCTATCATCTATTGATGGAAGAATATAATAATGAATCCATTCGTTTAATTGGTCTGACAATTTCTCAGTTTGAACAGACACTTCATTTATTTGAACAAGTAAAGCTGTTTTAAAAAATATTAATACAGTTTTTTTCTAACAGTATATAACACATAATTTGAACTGAATTTTTCATTTATTTTCAATTCAAATGAAAAATGATAAAAATATTGCACAAAAACGTTATAAATAAATGTATTGTTTATAAAGATTTTTTTGTAATACTATTCACAAAAATAAAAAAATAAAAACTCGAACTTAATTACTTGCATAAGTTAAAAAAAGCATGGTAAATTAGTATATGAAAATAATAGAAATGATACAGAAATAAAATTCTGTTTCTTCATTTTTGTTATGAAGCACAATTTCTTAAAGAAAAGGGGAAACAAAAAGTATGGCAACGAAGAAAAAATTCGATCTCGATTCACTTTTCACATCAGACAACTTGAACTTTTTGAAATGGTTCAAGTATTAGATGAAGAAGGAAAAAGTTGTAAATCCAGATTTAGTACCAGATTTATCAGATGATGAATTAGTCGAATTAATGACTGATATGGTATGGTCACGTATTTTACATGAACGTTCAACAGCGTTAAACCGTCAAGGACGTTTAGGATTTTTACGCTCCAACAGCTGGTCAAGAAGCTTCACAATTAGCTTCAATCAAAGCAATTGATAAAGGAGACGTATTATTACCAGGTTACCGTGATGTACCTCAATTAGTAAAACATGGTTTACCATTATCACAAGCATTCTTATGGTCTCGTGGACATGTTGCAGGTAATATGTATCCAGAATCATTAAAAGCTTTACCACCACAAATCATTATTGGTGCACAATATGTTCAAGCAGCAGGGGTTGCATTAGGATTACAAAAAAACGTGGTAAGAAAAATGTCGCTGTTACTTATACAGGTGACGGTGGATCTTCACAGGGACTTCTATGAAGGGATTAACTATGCTGGTGCATATAAATCACCTGCTATCTTCTTCATCAAAAATAATGGATGGGCAATCTCAACTCCTCGTGAATTACAAACAGCTGCTAAAACATTAGCTCAAAAAGCTGTTGCTGCTGGTATTCCAGGTATTCAAGTAGATGGTATGGACCCATTAGCAGTTTATGCCGTAACTAAAAAGCTCGTGAATATGCAGTTGCAGGAAATGGTCCTGTATTAATCGAAACAATCTGTTTCCGTTATGGTCCTCATACATTATCAGGGGATGATCCAACTCGTTATCAACCAGAAGGAATTCAAGATGCATGGGCTAAAAAGACCCATTAATTCGTTTCCGTAACTACTTAACAGCTAAAGGCTTATGGTCTGAAGAAAAAAAGAAAATGAAGTTATTGAAGCAACTAAAGAAGAAATTAAAGAAGCAATCAAAGAAGCTGATAAACAACCAAAAACAAAAAGTTTCATTCTTCTTGAAAACAATGTTTGAAGAACCTACAAACGTTATCCAAGAACAACTTGATTACTTTGAAGCAAAGGAGAATAAATAATTATGGCACAAATGACAATGATTCAAGCCATTACAGATGCATTGGCTTTAGAATTAAAAACGTGATGAAAATGTCCTAATTTTCGGTGAAGACGTTGGTAAAAACGGAGGAGTTTTCCGTGCAACTCAAGGACTTCAAGATGAATTTGGAGAAGACCGTGTATTTAATACTCCTTTAGCAGAATCAGGTATTGGTGGTTTAGCTATCGGTTTAGCATTAGAAGGTTACCGTCCAGTTCCAGAAATCCAATTCTTTGGATTCGTATTTGAAGTAATGGATAGTGTTGTTGCTCAAGCAGCTCGTTACCGTTACCGTATGGGTGGAACTCGTCAAATGCCTATCGTATTCCGTTCACCATTTGGTGGTGGGGTTCACACACCAGAATTACACTCAGATAACTTAGAAGGTTTAGTAGCACAATCACCAGGTTTGAAAGTTGTTATTCCTTCAAACCCATATGATGCAAAAGGTTTATTAATTTCAGCGATTCGTGACAACGACCCAGTTGTTTACTTAGAACATATGAAATTATACCGTTCATTCCGTGAAGAAGTTCCAGAAGAAAGCTATACAGTTCCATTAGGAAAAGCAGCTGTAACTCGTGAAGGTACAGATGTTTCAATTATTACTTACGGAGCTATGGTTCGTGAATCAGTTAAAGCAGCTGAAAAACTTAGAAAAAGAAGGTATTTCTGTAGAAGTTATCGACTTACGTACAGTTTCTCCATTAGACTTAGATACAATTTTAGCATCTGTTCAAAAAAACTGGACGTGTTGTAGTTGTACAAGAAGCTCAACGTCAAGCAGGTATCGGCGCAATGGTAATGTCTGAAATTTCAGAACGTGCAATTTTACACTTACAAGCACCAATCGGTCGTGTTGCAGCACCAGATACGATTTTCCCATTTGGTCAAGCTGAAAAACGACTGGTTACCAAACGCAAGTGATATTGAAGCAAAAGTTCGCGAAACTTATAATTTTTAATTCGTAAACCATTCACTAAAGAGCAAAAAAAGCCCTTCAAAGGTGATTTGCTCTTTAGAATATTTAAGTAAAAAAATTAAGAAGGGATGTACAAGCATGGCTTTCCAATTTAAAAATGCCTGATATCGGTGAAGGTATCGCAGAAGGCGAAATCGTAAAAATCGACATTAAAAGTCGGTGACACAATCCAAGAAGATGATATTTTATTCGAAGTACAAAACGACAAATCTGTAGAGGAAATTCCATCTCCAGTAAGTGGTAAAGTACTAGAAGTTAAAGTTCAAGAAGGAACAGTAGCTCGTGTAGGAGACATTATCGTAGTTATCGATGATGGTTCTGGTCCAGCAGAAGCAGCACCAGCTGCACCAGCTCCAGCAGCTAGTCCAGCAGCAAGTGCACCAGCAGCTCCAGCAGCAGGTGTATTCCAATTCAAATTACCAGATATTGGTGAAGGAATTGCAGAAGGTGAAATCGTTAAAAATTGATGTTAAAGTAGGCGACACAATTGCTGAAGACGATATTTTATTTCGAAGTACAAAATGATAAATCTGTAGAAGAAATTCCATCTCCAGTAAGTGGAACAATTACTGCAGTTTTTAGTATCTGAAGGAACAGTAGCTCGTGTAGGAGATGTTATTGTGGAAATCGCAGCAGAAGGAGTTGCACCAGTTGCAGCGCCATCAACACCAGCGGCTCCAGCAGCTAGTCCTGCACCATCAGCACCAGCGGCTCCAGCACAACCAACAGGAGTTCCAGCAGCAAGCAATCCTGGTAAATTAGTATTAGCAATGCCTTCAGTACGTCAATACGCTCGTGAAAAAGGTGTTGATATTACAGCAGTTGTTCCAACTGGTAAAGGCGGACGTGTAACTCGTGAAGATATCGATAACTTCGGTGGTGCACCAGTTGCAGCTCCTGCAGTTGAAGCAGCACCAGCAGCTCAAGCGGCAGCACCTGCATCAGCACCAGCGGCCCCAGCAGCGCCAGCAGCTAAAACCAGAACCAGCTAAACCATTTGTAGGTTCAGCAGAACGTGAAGAACGCGTGAAATTAACTCCAATGCGTAAAGCAATTTCTAAAGCAATGGTTAATAGCAAACATACAGCTCCTCACGTAACATTACATGATCAAGTTGAAGTTTCTAAATTATGGGATCACCGTAAGAAATTCAAAGATGTTGCTGCAGCACAAGGTACTAAATTAACATTCTTACCATATGTTGTTAAAGCATTAGCAGTAGCAATGAAGAAATATCCAGTATTAAATGCTTCAATTGATGATGCAACACAAGAAATCGTGTACAAAAACTACATCAATATCGGTATTGCAACTGATACAGATTTAGGATTATTCGTTCCAAATATTAAAGATGCAAATACTAAGAGCATGTTTGGAATTGCTGATGAAATTAATGCATTAGCAGCTAAAGCTCACGAAGGTAAATTAACGGCAGCTGATATGGGACATGGAACAATTACAATTTCAAATATTGGTTCAGTAGGTGGTGGCTGGTTTACTCCAGTTATTAACTACCCTGAAGTAGCTATCTTAGGTGTAGGTACAATCGTTCGTGAACCAGTTATTAACGAAAACGATGAAATCGTAATCGGACGTAACATGAAATTATCATTAAGTTTCGACCACCGTATCGTGGACGGAGCTACTGCTCAAAAAAAGCAATGAACGAATTAAAACGTTTATTAGCTGATCCAGAATTATTATTAATGGAAGCTTAATTATAAATTAGTTGTACGACGTAAACCCTTTGGTATACGTCGTATGGCTATTGAAAACTTTTAAGAGGTGAAAAAAGATGGTAGTAGGCGATTTCGCTATTGAACTAGATACAGTCGTAATTGGTGCCGGCCCTGGTGGGTTACGTTGCTGCAATTCGTGCAGCTCAAGAAGGGCAAAAAAAGTTGCGATTATTGAAAAAGAATATATTGGTGGTGTGTGTTTAAACGTTGGATGTATTCCATCTAAAAGCATTAATTTCTGCAGGACATCATTATCAAGAAGCTCAACATTCTGAAGTTTTCGGAGTAACTGCAAAAGAAGTAGTATTAGATTTTGCGAAAACTCAAGAATGGAAAGATAACCAAGTTGTTAAAAAAATTAACTTCTGGTATTGAATACTTATTAAAGAAAAAAATAAAGTAGAAATCATCCGTGGGGAAGCATTCTTAGTTGATGACCATACATTACGTGTTGTGACAGAAGATTCTGCTCAAACATATTCATTCAACCATGCAATTGTTGCAACTGGTAGCCGTCCAATTGAAATCAAAGGTTTCAAATTTGGTGGACGTGTGATCGATTCAACTGGTGGTTTAGGATTAAAAGATGTTCCTAAAAAAATTAGTTGTTATCGGTGGTGGAGTAATTGGTCTCAGAATTAGGTGGAGCTTATGCTAACTTAGGTTCTGAAGTAACAATTTTAGAAGGTGCTCCAAGCATTCTATCAATGTTCGATAAAGATATGGTGAAATTAGTAGAAGATGATTTTCGCTAAAAAAAGGTGTTAAAGTTATTACTTCTGCAATGGCTAAAGAAGCTGTTGACAATGGAGATAGCGTAACCGTTAAATTTCGAAGTTGAAGGAAAAAGAACAATCAATCGTTGCTGATTATGTAATGGTTGCTGTAGGACGCCGTCCAAACACTGATGAATTAGGATTAGACGTTGTAGGTGTTGAAATGACTGAACGTGGTTTAGTGAAAAGTAGACAACCAAGGACGTACAAATATTAAAAATATTTTCGCAATTGGAGATATCGTTCCTGGTGCAGCATTAGCACATAAAGCAAGTTACGAAGGTAAAATTGCTGCTGAAGCAATCTCAGGTAAACCAGTTGCCGTTGATTACCGTGCAATGCCAGCTGTTGCGTTTACAGATCCAGAATTAGCTTCTGTTGGTTATACTCAACAACAAGCGAAAGATGCAGGATTAAAAAGTGAAAGCATCTAAATTCCTCTAGGTGGAAAATGGACGTGCAATTTCATTAAATGCTACAGAAGGATTTGTTCGTTTAATTACAACAAAAAGACGATAATGTAATCGTTGGTGCTCAAGTAGCAGGGGTAAATGCAAGTGACTTAATCGCAGAATTAGGTTTAGCGGTTGAAGCAGGTATGAATGCAGAAGATATCGCATTAACAATCCACTCACATCCATCATTAGCTGAAGTAATTATGGATACAGCTGAATTAGCATTAGGAATGCCAATTCATATTTAATAAAAATTTACGTTTAAAAAGGCCGAGTTTTTCTGGTCTTTTTGTATGCAAAAAGAAATCCATACTATGATTAAGTTGCTGAAAACAAAGCATAAGAGGATTTCTCTCATAGACTGTTGTTTACGGAATTTCATTGGGTTAAGAGATTCAAATTTTATACCAGTGAAAAATTAGATAGAAGAAATAGTGATAGATAATAATGATTTAGCGTTCTAAATGATATTGTATTTTTAAGAATGCTTATCTAGAAATATAATCAATAAAGTCTTTTCAATATCCTCAGATATTATTTAATCAAGATTAAACATCTTTAAAAAGAAGATAGCGCAAAAATTTGGCGCGCTCCCTAGGGGTATTCATTCATTTTATTTTTAAAAATAAAAAAGAGACGACTTAAGTCGTCTCAAAAAAAGTATAACTTTTTGGATCACTACAATGCGTCTGGTTATGATAAAGGATAAAGGGTAAATACTAAATTACGTTTGTATTGATATTTTTTTAGATGATTGTTTTAAACTTTCATATAAAAATTTAATTTATTGTAAAGTTACATTATAAAAATTATGTCAATTATAAAAATATTTAAGGGAATATTTTCGGAATTTTTTTATCTATTTTCTTATAATATATATATATATGAATTTCAAAAACAAATACAACGATAATTAGAATTTTATTATTAGCAGTTGATTGTTTAAAGTTAAGCATTTCTTTTGATTATATATATATTTTTAACTATAATTATGGAGTATTTATTTACAGTAGTTAAGTTACTAATTATTAAACATTTTTTTGATTATGGTTAAGTAATGGACAAATGGAGGTAAAAGATTAATAAAGATAAATAATTAAAAATATAGTATCTCGAAAATTCGGTGTTGGTGTTTCAGCGTTGCAATCGGTTCTGTTTACTTATCAATGGGCGCACACGTAGCTCATGCGGGAGAGAATATACCGAACACAGAACAACATGATAGAGTAACTGGAACTGGGAAACCAGATTCCGATTCAAGTGAAAAGGAATAAATAAAAAGAAAGAGGGAAAAATATGAATAATTTAAGTAAGTATAGTAATAAATATAAAAATATGCATTTAGAAAAAATTGGAAAGTTTTTCGGTTCGTGTGCTGTAGCGACCGTCATTACCCTAAGTGGGGCTGCAATAATGGCACCAAATGTTGCAGTTTATGCTTCAGTGGGGGCATCAAGTGGTGAGAATGATACGAATATTCACAACCCTAGCTGCTTCGAGCGAAGGTTATGAAGTGATTATTCCAAAAAGGTAAGATATACAGAAGAAATGATAAGAAGGAAAATACAAAACCTGAACTTATAGAGGAAGGGTATAATGGACGAAGTTTTATTGTAAAAAGTGATAACTATTTAGCGGATTATGAACCGTCAGAATTGTTTAAAAAACTGTATGACAAAGATGGTGATGGTGAGATTGACGAAAAATACAAAAATCCAGAACCTATAGATAACAGTCGCTGGTGAAAATAACGATGATGGTACAACTGTCCCATATAGAAGTGAAATAAATCCTAAATATCCCTCATGTGGTTGATTCAGGACTTACGAATGATGACGAGGGTAGTAACAATAAACCAGGAGTATGGGAATACAATCCAGATGGTAAATATAAAGAAAGTGACGGTGTGATTGACGAGAGCGATAATATTGTCGTTGCTCGTAAAACCGTTTACTATTGACGAGAATGCTGAAGACAACGTTGTTAATGATGACGGCTCAGTAGTATTGAACGGTGATTATAAAAATTCATGTTAATGAAGGAGACCATATCGAAGCGAAAGATGATGTTTACGAAGTCGGAACAAAACCAAAAAGTAGAAGAAACACCAATTCCGTTCACAACACGTTATGAAAAAGATAATGATTCACCCTAAAGGTAAAGAAACAGAAGTAACGCCAGGTGTAGACGGTAAAACAGTTAAGACAACAACCTATGAAGTGGATCCGAACACTGGTAAAGTCACAGAAAAATCCATCAACGTCAGAAACAACAGCCCCTGTTACAAGAGTTGTGAAAATCGGAGCCCAAACCTAAGGTTGAAGAAACACCAATTCCGTTCACAACACGTTATGAAAAAGATAATGATTCACCCAAAGGTAAAGAAACTGAAGTAACACCGGGTGTTCCTGGTAAAACAGTGACAACAACCACTTATGAGGTAGACCCAAATACTGGTAACGTTACTGAAAAATCCTTCGACTTCAGTTACAACTGAGCCAACAACACGTGTTGTGAAAGTAGGTACTCAACCAAAAAGTTGAAGAAACACCAATTCCATTTACAACAAGTTACGAAAAAGACGATGAAGCACCTAAAGGGAAAGAAACTGAAGTAACTCCAGGCGTGCCTGGTAAAACAGTAACAACAACCACTTATGAGGTAGACCCAAATACTGGTAACGTTACTGAAAAATCCTTCGACTTCAGTTACAACTGACCCAACAACACGTGTTGTGAAAGTAGGTACTCAACCAAAAGTTGAAGAAACACCAATTCCATTTACAACAAGTTACGAAAAAGACGATGAAGCACCTAAAGGGAAAGAAACTGAAGTAACTCCAGGCGTGCTTGGTAAAACAGTAACAACAACTACTTACACAGTAGACCCTAACACTGGTAAAGTTACTGAAAAATCCTTCGACTTCAGTTACAACTGACCCAACAACACGTGTTGTGAAAGTAGGTACTCAACCAAAAAGTTGACGAAACACCAATTCCGTTTACAACAAGTTACGAAAAAGACGATGAAGCACCTAAAGGGAAAGAAACTGAAGTAACTCCAGGTGTTCCTGGTAAAACAGTAACAACAACTACTTACACAGTAGACCCTAACACTGGTAAAGTTACTGAAAATCCTTCGACTTCAGTTACAACTGATCCAACAACACGTGTTGTGAAAGTAGGTACTCAACCAAAAGTTGACGAAACACCAGTTCCATTTACAACAAGTTACGAAAAAGACGATGAAGCACCTAAAGGGAAAAGAAACTGAAGTAACTCCAGGTGTTCCTGGTAAAAACAGTAACAACAACTACTTACACAGTAGACCCTAACACTGGTAAAGTTACTGAAAAATCCTTCGACTTCAGTTACAACTGACCCAACAACACGTGTTGTGAAAGTAGGTACTCAACCAAAAGTTGAAGAAACACCAGTTCCATTTACAACAAGTTACGAAAAGACGATGAAGCACCTAAAGGGAAAGAAACTGAAGTAACTCCAGGTGTTCCTGTAAAACAGTAACAACAACTACTTACACAGTAGACCCTAACACTGGTAAAATTACTGAAAATCCTTCGACTTCAGTTACAACTGACCCAACAACACGTGTTGTGAAAGTAGGTACTCAACCAAAAGTTGAAGAAACACCAGTTCCATTTACAACAAGTTACGAAAAAGACGATGAAGCACCTAAAGGAAAGAAACTGAAGTAACTCCAGGTGTTCCTGGTAAAACAGTAACAACAACTACTTACACAGTAGACCCTAACACTGGTAAAGTTACTGAAAATCCTTCGACTTCAGTTACAACTGACCCAACAACACGTGTTGTGAAAGTAGGTACTCAACCAAAAAGTTGAAGAAACACCAGTTCCATTTACAACAAGTTACGAAAAAGACGATGAAGCACCTAAAGGGAAAGAAACTGAAGTAACTCCAGGTGTTCCTGGTAAAACAGTAACAACAACTACTTTACACAGTAGACCCTAACACTGGTAAAATTACTGAAAATCCTTCGACTTCAGTTACAACTGACCCAACAACACGTGTTGTGAAAGTAGGTACTCAACCAAAAGTAGAGAAAAACACCAACTCCATTTGAAACTCGTTATGAGGATGACAACTCAATTCCAGAAGGGAAGAGAGAGAAGTTACAGCAGGTGTCAATGGAGAAACTGTTAAGACTACAACATATGAAATCAACCCTGATACAGGTGTTGTAACTGAAAATGATCCAACAACGAAAACAACAGACGCTGTTACACGTGTAGTAAAAACGTGGTACAAAAACCGAAAGTAGAAGAAACACCGAAAAATCCACAACCTGAACAACCAGGAGAAGGAACAACGAATGGTGACAAAGCAACAGATAAACCAACTGAAGGTACACCAAGTAGTGACAAACCAACAGATAAGCCAACAGAAGGCACACCAAGTGGTGACAAGCCAACAGATAAACCAACTGAAGGAACTTCAAGTTCACCAGAAAGCTCAACTAGTCATTCAACTACTCCATCAAGTTCGTCATCAACTTTAACGCCAGAAAAACCAAGCAAAGCTGAAACTCCAGCGGTTCGTACAGTATGGCGCGATGAAAACGGAAAAGACTTGAAAGTTCCATCAGATGATAAGCAAGAAGCAGGAGAATTTGAGGGATATGAATTTGTTGAAAGTCACCGTGAAGGGGATAATGTAACAGTTCATGTATTTAGAGCTAAGAAAACAGCAACAAATACTCCAAATGAAAAACTACACAACCAGAAGAAAAACAAGTAGCAGTTGCTACTGTTACATCAGATAAAAAAAGAAGAGACACTTTCTTCACCAACTTCTGAAAAAGTAGAGTTACCAAATACTGGAACAGTAACAAATGGATTCTTCACGGCAGAAGTAGCAGCAATCTTAGCAGGATTAGGAATTTTAATTCCAGGTGTTAAGAAGAAAGAAACTGAAGAGTAATTCATGAGTTACAAAAGAGGTCAGATGAAAGTCTGGCTTTTTTTCTCGAACAATCCTTTTCAATAGATATAGGTTGCACATCACCTCTAATGGGTATAGAATAGAGTGTAATTTTGAAAAAGAAGGAGAGATGGCATGGAAGAAGGACTAGATCAGACGTTTAATAAAAACACAATTAAGAATGAATATTTTTCATATTGTATGGCCTGTTTTTATTGAAGTGTTATTAGGTTCTTTATTCGGAATGGTCGATATGATGATGGTAGGTCGTATTCCAGAATATGCAGCTCAAGCAGTTTCTGCTGTTGGGATGACGAAATCAACCCGTATTTTTTTAGGATTAAGTTTTGTTCAAGCGTTGAATGTAGGTGGAACAGCCATCATTGCTCGTTATTATGGAGCAAAAAATATAAAAATATTAGCTTAGTTTTAAAACACGTCATGTTATTGGCAATGCTAGGATTTGTACTTCCTATTTCAGTGTTGATGATTTTACTAGCACCCTATGTATTATCTTTTTTAGGGGCAGATATTTCTGTTATTGAAGTAGGATCAGCTTATTTTCGTGTCATTATGCTAGGATTTATTTTCCAATCATTTTCATTTACGATGACAGCAGCTTTACGTGGGATTAGCGAAACAAAAATTCCGATGCGTAATAATTTAATTGCGAATAGTTTAAATGTCCTTGGAAATGCTGTGTTAATTTATGGTTTATTTGGTTTCCCAGTTCTTGGAGTAACTGGAGCTGCTATTTCAACAGCGTTAAGTAATGTGATTGCCATGTCGTTAAACTTACGGTATGTGTTATCTAAAAAGAGTGTTTTATATTTAGATTTTAAGGAAAAATTTGAATTTCGTTTTGAAATGATGAAAGATTTAATCCGAATTGGATTACCGACTGCTTTGGAACAATTGGCATTAAGAGTTGGGATTATTTCATTTTTTTAAATATCGTTTCGGGACTAGGGAACTAATGTTTATGCGGCTCACCAAATTTCGTTAAATATTTTTAAATCTAACGTATTCACCTGCTCAAGCTTTTGGGATAACGGCTTCTACTTTGATGGGACAATCTCTTGGAGCAAAAATGAACAATTGGCAAGAATGTATACTAGAATGTGTCAACGAATTGGTTTTATCATTGCCATTGGGAATGTCACTATTTATCTTTTTCGGTTCGAAAACTTTAGCAGAATTTTTATTCAACGAATCCTGAAATTATTCAAAATACAATGATTGCTCTAACAATTGTAGCATTCGTTCAACCGTTCCAAAGTCATCAATTAATTACTTTGAGTGCGCTAAGAGGAGTAGGGGATACCGTTTGGCCATTGATTGCCATTTTTGTAGGTTCAATTCTTATCCGTGTTAGTTTAGGATATATTTTTGTAAACATCATTGGCTTAGGTTTAGCAGGAGCCTGGTATGCAGTATTTATTGACTCAATTTATTCGTTGGCTCATTATTCTATTTAGATTTAAATCAGGAAAAATGGAAAAATATACGTATTTCTCTAGATTAGAGAGAAAAGGATAAAGCCTTTTTATTTTTCATAAAAAAGGTGTATACTAAGTGGTGTACTTTTTGAGGAGGGACTTATTTGGCAAATTATAGTTATCCATTAGACTTGGATTGACTCACCAAGAAATGTCAACAGTTATTGCATTATGGAATGCTGTAGAAGATGCTTATGAACGTGGAATTGAAACAGAATTATTTATCAAACGATATAAAGATTTCAAAACGATTGTAAAAAAAGTATTGGTGAAGAAAAAGACTTGGTAAAGAATTTGAATCGGTTTCTGGATATAGTTTATACCGTGTCGTTCAAATGAGTAAAAAATGCTTCAAAAAGAATTAAAATGGAACAGTAGAAAGGATGTTAGTTATGGATTTATTTGCAACACATTTATTAGTCAATGATTGGATTATGGAGGCTGGAAATAAAATTCGTCATAGTTTTGGTGAATCAATTACAGTTGATACAAAATCTAGTCGTAATGACTTAGTAACGAATGTTGATAAAGAAATCGAGCAATTTTTAATTTCAAAAAAATTCGTGAACAATTTCCAACACATAAAATTATGGGTGAAGAAGGATTCGGTGACGAATTAACTTCAATGGACGGATATGTATGGTTAATTGACCCAATCGATGGCACTTTAAACTTTGTAAAACGTCAAGAAGATTTTGGGATTATGGTTGCTTTATATAAAGATGGTGTTGGTTTATTAGGTTACATCTATGATGTAATGCGTGATCGTTTTGTTTATGGTATTAAAGATTACGGTGCTTATTGCAATGGTCGTCGTTTATCTAAACCGGAAGTTCACAGTATTGGTGATAGCTCTATTAACGTAAACGGATTTATGTTATTAGAAGCAAATGAAAAAGAAGCAGCTATGATTCGTAAAGCAATGGTAACTCGTACTTATGGAGCTTCTTCAATTGAACATATCCAAGTAGTATTAGGAAAATCTGTTGCTTATGTATCAACATTATTAGCACCATGGGATATTGCTGCTGGTATGGTAATTGCAAAAAGAATTAGATTTTACACTATAGTACAGTAGACGGAAAAAGAAGTAGACTTCTTAGTACCAAATAAAAAAAGACTACAGGGGTTATCTGTTCAAAAGATATTGCAGAAGAAATTATTGCAGCATTTAAATAATAATAATCGAGTCTTAAGATTTTTACGGCTCTTTTTTTATAAGGAGAATTTATGAATATTGCAGTTTATTGTGCCGCTAGTCAAAGTAATTGCCCAACTTTCGATGAAAGAACAGAGGAACTAGGAAAGTGGATGGCGAAGAAGAACCATACACTTGTTTATGGTGGAGGAAATACTGGCTTAATGGGGAGTTGTTGGTACATCTGTTATGAATGCAGGTGGACAAGTCATTGGTGTCATGCCACAATTTTTGTAGAGCGAGAAATTGCTAAAAAGATATTACAAAACTTCATATTGTTGAAACAATGTCAGAGCGTAAAAACAAAATGATTGAATTAAGTGAAGTGTATATTGCACTTCCAGGAGGACCAGGAACACTAGAAGAAATTGCAGAAGTCGTTTCATGGGTAAGAGTTGGTCAAACAAATGGAATTTGTATTTTTATAATATAGAAGGCTATTATGACCATTTAGAAGTATTTTTAATCAAATGGTGATGACAAATCTATTAAGCAAGGAAGATAGAGATCAAATCTATTTTGTAAAATCACTAGAAGAAATTGAAAAAATTAATTGAAAACTACGAAAAGCGTTAGAGGTGAGTCTGACGCTTTTTAATATTTGCTAAAAATTGTGTGTGTGATTGAGTGAAGTACTAAAAAGGTTAATGATAATATTTTAAATCTATAATATAATGTAAATGATAGTGTTTTTCACAATTTTAAGTGAATTAAGGTTTGAGATTAAAGGATGACTAAAGAAGATTTTTGAAATAAATTATGAGCTGATACCATATGAAGGTATTGTAGAATCTAATGATTCTGATTTTGATAAAATTATTTTTTTGATTTAGATGAAGAAATTGATTTATTATCAAGTCAAGCGGATAAACTTGATTATCTTATTGCAATTGCTAGTGGTCTTACTTGTGCATTATTAGATATCCTTTGGGTTAGGGAGTTTGATTTAAATCAGGGAAGAGAAATAGCAAGCGATAAAGTAGATAGTTTTGTAAAGAAAAATAGCAGAAATAGTAGAAGGTAAAAAAATTGAGAATCTGAATGATGCGGTTAAATCATTAGAAAAAACGATTTTCCAATACCAAGTGATGGAAACACGCCAGATTTTGGGGGAGGTTTACAACACTCATTTAAGAGATTTTTGCTCATCATCCGACATTAGTTGGCTTGGCTTGTTCTATATTGACACAATTTACAGAAAAATCCTATGGCACTAATGAAATTGGACTTTTAAAGTGGTAGATATTCCAGAAAAAGTAAGTTAGCTATAGGAAAAACTATTCCAGAAAAGATTTTGGGACTATAACATGGTTCTTTCATCTAGTTAGTGATATTGCTGGGTCAAGTGGTACAGCTGGAATTAGTGGAGGAACAGGAATTCCTGGGCCAATTTTATCTTTAGCAAAGGAAATATCCGTGATTCCACTTTTAAAAATCTGAATGTAGATGATATGTCAGTAACAAATTTATATCAAAAATTATTTAACGGTACTTTTTTATGCAACGGGATGATGCTGGAAATATTATAAAAGAATCGATTATCAAATTTGATTTCCGGGGAGAGTTAGGACTTTTATTAGAATTAGGAAAACAAGCAATACCAGTTATCGCTAATGAGTGTATGGTATGATCTTTTATTTTATAAGACGGTTTATGATAGCAATGAAGGAAAATAATATACGCACAATAAATGATATGAAAAATTGATTGGAAGGTGGTTAAGCCGTCAAATAATCCGACAATTAATCGTATGTTAACAATTTCTACAGGAGTTTTTAGTGCTATTGATATTGGAGAAGCAATTCTAACAAAAAGGATTTTCTTGCTGTTAATTTAGTTGGTATTGGAAGATTTGCTATTGCTATATATTCTGATGTAAGTTGGGGATTAAAAGCTAGAAAAGTTAAAAATTCAAGAAGCATATAAGAAGATTAATAAACAAACATATAGAAATGTGACGGTTGATACTTTACAAAAAGAAGGATCCAAAATGAATCCATTAGGTCTTTCCATGGAACAAACAGAAATACTATATAATATCGAATATTATAAGGTATTAAACGATATCGAATCACAAATATTCCAATAGGAAAAGAAAATATTAAAAAAATTGAAAAATGAATGGCTTCAAGAATGGAAAAATATTTCTGATGGATTTGAAAGTTTTACTCAAGTTTTTAGTGCAAAAATACATTGGTATTCTATGGAAGAATTACAGGAACGTATTTACACATTGAATCCGAGTAAGACTTGGTATCGATTAATCCTTTTGGAAGCACTGTTGTTCGAACCGTATTATACACTTAGAATCGAAAAAGATAGAAAGGGAAATGATATTCCAAGTCAAAAATATAAGGATTTAAATAACTTTATTAATGGTTTTAAAAAGTGAAGGCGAACGATTCTTAAATAATAATTTTACAGGAAAAATATTGTGAATAGGAATATGTTACAAGACTTCAAAAACTATACTACAGATGAACAAAATTATCAGGTTCTTATAAGAGAATTTTTTTCTTTGTCTATTTCTGCATTTATTGCAGTTAGCTATCACAATAACTGCAAATTTTGCTGCTGGTCCAATTGCTGTTGCATTAGTTGGTTCGGAGTTTGTAGGACTTCATGGTGCTGCATTAACAAGTGCTTGTCTTGCATACATAGGCGGTGGCGCAATAGCAGCAGGTGGTGCAGGAATGGCAGGCGGTACGATTACTATTGTTGGTGGTGGTGCAATACTTGGTATTGGCTTAGGAACGGTAGTTGGTGGAGCTGTTGATTCAATAGAAGTTTTAGATAAACAAAAATATTATTTTGCAAACCGCAAAGCAACTAACTTCTATGAATGAAATTTTTAAATGATGACCATAATATTGAATATGCTAAAGAAATGTATGAACAATATGTAAATAGATTATTGAAATTGAATATGGACTAGTTAAATGGAGATTAAAAAGATGATGCAATCGGAAAAGAGAAAAAATCTTTGAAAAATGATACAAAAACAGAAGAATCTGTAAAGGTAATGAAATTTGCAAGTGAAATCATGTTAAAATCGATTCGTTCATTTGAAGAAGGATTATAATTTAATATTGAATAAGGAGTAAAATCTGTATTTTCTATAATATAGAAGGCTATTATGACCATTTAGAAGCCTTTTTAATCATATGGTGACGACAAATCTATTAAGCAAGGAAGATAGAAAGCAAATCTATTTTGTAAAAATCACTAGAAGAAATTGAAAAATTAATCGAAAAACTATGAAAAGCGTTAGAGGAGAGTCTGACGCTTTTTAATATTTAGTTAAAAAGTTTATATTTTTCCATTTTTAAAACAGTATTGGGATTATAATGGTGAGAGAAGGAAAAGGTTTAGAGTTATTTTTTTCGAAGTGCAAAATGAGGTGGATATTCAATGAAAAAAGTATTATTCTTATTTTGTTATTAGTTGCCAGTATTTTTTTGTCTTATATTATTTGGTAGGGAATAATAGAAATGAGCTTTCTGAATTAGGGGCTCCAGTGCAAAAATATAAAATTGGAGTATAAAAAGTGAGAGAGGTTTTGGAAATGACAGGTTTGATATTTACTCCTTTTCTATAGATGGGGAAGTAGAATTTAATAATGAGGATAGTAATCTTGAAGCGATTTACCAAAAAGAATTTAGGAATATCTTAAATACAGAAAGTAAAAAGAATGAAGCATTAAAAAGAAAAACAAAAATCAAATTGAGAATTTGTTAGAGAAGAAACGTTTTTGTTTATAACTATGTTATTCAAAAAGGCACTAAAAAATGTATTTGTATGATTCAGTATCAAAAAAAGGATATTGTTTCATACTAACAATTTGATTTTTTGTCGTATAATCATTAATGTGATTGTAAAATGATTAAATGAAGGAGATTTTATAGTGAGATACATTCTTTTGTTACGTGGAATAAAATGTTGGTGGTAAGAATAAAGTAGCAATGAGTGAATTGAAAGAATTATTAGAAGGGTTAAATTTTTCAAAAATGTTTCTTCCTATATTAATAGTGGAATTTATTTTTTTAGTAGCACGGATACACTCGATACTTGTATTTTGCAAAAATCAAAGATTTGCTAGAAAGACATTATGATTTCTCAATTCCTTTTGCTTTACTAACGAAAGAAGAATATTTAAAAAGAAAAAGAAAACTTACCAGAGTGGTGGAATGAAGAGTTGGCAAGAAGAGATGTATTATTCTTTTCTCATCATTTAGATAAAAGCTCAATACTAGAGTTTCTTAACAAAGCAAACTTTCATAATGAGATAGTCCATATGGAAATCATGCTGTGTTTTGGGGAAAATTCGATGAAGCAGAGTATTTAAAGACAACTTACCATAAAACAGTTATTAAAGCAAAATTTTTATAAAATGATTACGATTCGAAATGGAAACACTTTTGAAAAATAGCTCAAATTTTAGAAACTGAAAAAAATAGTTCTAATTTTCATTGCAATGCCATTATCAATAATTCTAATAATTGACATTTAAATTGTTTAAAGTTATTCTTTTTAAGATAGAAATATCTCAAATACTTGTTGTTACTTAATAGGCAACTAAAATAAGTTTAAGCTCAAATAGTTGTCGCTTCTCGATATGCGACTCATAAATTATCGAGTTCAAATATTTATTTTATAAAAAGCGTTTATGCCATAGAATAACAGCAATAGTTTTCATTGCAATTGGCATAAACGCTAGTTTTTTGTTATAATTAGAAAGTGAGTTTAAGGACAGGAGGATGGCAATGGAAATTGAAAAGACAACTCAGATGAATTTGTTGTTAGAATTTTTATGGCAAACTTTTGACTGAAAAAAACAACTAGGATATATGGAATTATATTACGGGGAAGATTATTCTCTTGGAGAAATTGCAGAAGAATTCGAGGTTAGTCGACAAGCCGTATATGATAATATTCGACGATCTGCTCAATTATTAGAAGATTATGAACAAGAATTACATTTAGTGAATGATTTTTTTATAAAAAGACAAGCTATCTATGATGGAATTGAACAGCATATCAAAGAACATTATTCAAATGATCATCAATTGCAACAATTGATGACAGACTTACAAGAAATGAATAAATAGCCTGATTGAGGAGTGAGAAAATGGCATTTGAAGGATTATCAGATCGCTTGCAAAATGCGATGGGTTCGGTAACAAAAAAGGAAAAATTATCGAGGCTGATTTAAAACAAATGATGCGTGAAGTTCGTTTAGCGTTATTAGAAGCAGACGTTAACTTCAAAGTTGTAAAAAGATTTTTGTACGAAAAAGTAAATGAACGTGCATTAGGTTCTAATGTATTAGAAGCATTTATCTCCAGCACAACAAGTTGTAAAAATTGTTAATGAAGAATTAACCGAATTAATGGGGGAGAACAAGCTCCATTCCAATTTTCACCTAAGCCACCTACTGTTGTGATGATGGTTGGTTTACAAGGGGCAGGTAAAACAACAACTGCTGGTAAATTAGCTTCATTTCTTAGCAAAACATGAAAACAAACGTCCATTATTAGTAGCTGCCGACGTATACCGTCCAGCCGCTATTGACCAATTACAAACGTTAGGAAAAACAATTAAATTATCCAGTATTTTTCATTAGGGAACAGATGTTAATCCTGTTGAGATTGCTAGACAAGCGATTGAACGTGCAACGATTGAAGGTCGTGACTTAGTCATTATCGATACGGCAGGTCGTTTACATATCGATGAAGCTTTAATGGAAGAATTACAAAATATTAAAAGCTGTTGCGAATCCAAATGAAATCTTATTAGTTGTCGATGCAATGACAGGGCAAGATGCTGTGAATGTTGCTGGAAACATTTAATGAACGTTTAGATATTACTGGGGTTATTTTAACAAAAATTAGATGGGGACACTCGTGGTGGTGCAGCTCTATCAATTCGTTCTGTAACAGGCAAAACCAATTAAATTCTCTGGTCGTGGAGAAAAAAATTAGAAGATTTTGAAATTTTTCTATCCTGAACGTATGGCTTCTCGTATTCTTGGTATGGGCGATATCATGACTTTAATTGAAAAAGCTCAACAAGATTTTGATGAAGCAAAAGCTCAAGAAATGGCAGATAAAATTAAAGCTAATACATTTGACTTTAATGATTTTATCGACCAATTAGATCAAGTGAATAAAATGGGACCTTTGGAAGATATCTTAAAAAAATGATTCCAGGGTTTAAATAAAATTCCAGGATTAAATGATTTAAAAAGTGGATCCAAAAAGATACAGCACGTATGAAAGCTATTGTCTTATCAATGACGCCAGCAGAACGTGAAAATCCAGATATTTTATCACAAGCAAGACGTAAAAGAATTGCAGCAGGTTCAGCTCGTCCATTAGCAGAAGTAAACCGTTTGATTAAACAATTTAATGAGTCTAAAAAAATGATGAATCAAATGTCAAATGGAAATATGCAAGCAATGGAATCAATGATGGGACAATTAGGCATGGGTGGAGGCCGTAATAAATTAGGTCAAATTGCAATGCAACAATATGCTCGTCGTCAAAAACAAAATAAATTGAAAAATTAAAGAAAAAAACGTTAATAACTAGAAGGAGAGTTTGCAATGTCAAAAACAAGTATTATTCATTAATGGTTCGTTAAGAAAAGAATCTTTTAACCAAACTATTATTGATTATGTACAAGAAAAAATTAGTTGAAAAAAAGGCTATCAAACAAAAACAAATAAGTTTTAAAGATGTACCATTTTTTTCAACCAAGATATTGAATTTCCAGCTCCTGCTATTGTAGAAGACTATCGTTTAGATTTTTGAAGCGTCTCAAGCTGTTTGGATTGTATCTCCTGAATATAACGGAAGTTTACCAGGAAGTTTAAAAAAATGGTTTAGACTGGATGTCTCGTTCATTAGATATTACTTCTTATGCACCTCCTGCTTATATTGATGGCAAATTAATTGCATTCAGTAGTGCAGCAGGACATTCTGGTGGAGCAAATGTTTTACGTGCTTTTAACAGAATTAGCTACTAAAATGCGCATGAATCCACTAGAAAAAAACAGTGGGACTTCATATCGGAGCAGGATTCCAAACAGGTGTTTTAACTCTAACAGATGAAGATAAATCTGAATTAGAGAAACAAGTGGAATTATTAGTGGAAGCATTAGAAAAATAATGATTGAATGAATTGAAACGACCAGGCTTTTTGTCTGGTCTTTTTTTCTTTGTACCTAAAATAGTTTTTCAGTGGCTTTTTATAAATGAAATATGGTAAGATATTTGGCTATGGATTTTTAGTGAAATGTATAGCAATAAATTGAAAGGGATGTAATATGAATGAATAATGAAAAAAATGGCATGTATTGCCAGCAGTAATTGCGACAGCCATTATGAGTTTCTGCGGTGTATTAATTGAAACGGCAATGAATGTGACATTTCCGACATTGATGCAAGAATTTCAGACAACTTCATCTGGAATTCAATGGGTTACAACAGGTTATTTATTAGCCATTGCGATTGTTGTGCCTATTTCTGCGTATTTAGTACGTAATTTTACAACAAGACAATTATTTTTAGCTTCGAATTTAATTTTTATTATAGGAGTTTTAATCAATTGTATTTCTCAAATTTAATCATGCTATTATTTGGAAGATTTTTTTACAAGGGGTTGGTACTGGAATTGCATTGCCATTAATGTTCCATATTGTATTAACTCAAGTACCAATTGAACAGCATGGTACAGTCATTGGATTAGGGTTCTATGACAACTGCCTTTAGCACCACCTATTGGGCCAACTTTTGGTGGATTAGTTTCAGTAGCTTTAGGGATGGAGATTTATTTATTGGATTTTAATTCCATGTTTAGTCATTTCTTTAGTGATTGGTTTATGGGCGATTCCAAAAGAGAAAAGTATTCAAAAATCACCATTTAATCTACTAGCATTTTTCTTCTTAGCGAATTGTTTAGCTAGTTTATTAATGGCAATTGAACATTTATCTCTTTGTATGGCTATTAAGTGCAGTAGTAACGGGTGGATTATTTGAATATTTCAATCGTAAAAAAATGCTTTATTATCTTTTTGCACCATTTAAAAATCATACATTTTAATGGAATGTTATATGTAGTGTTAGCATTCCAAGCAACAGTATTAGGTTTATCATTTGTTTATCCGAACTATTTACAATTAGGTTTAAATCAAAGTGCGACAACTGCAGGGCTATTTATGTTCCCAGGTGCAGCAATGGTTGCTTTATTGGCTCCTGTTTCAGGTAAATGGTTTGATGTTAAAGGTCCGTTGAAGCCTTTATTAACAGGTTTAATTTTGGCGAGTATTGGTGGAGTATTGATTAGCGTCTTCTTTGAACATTTAGCGATTCTTCCATTATTAGCATTGAATATTATTTTAATGAGTGGAAATGGATTTGTGATGGGAAGTAATCGTAACATTTTTGTTTAATGCAATTAGACAAGGACGTTCAGGGCGGATGGTAATAGTATCGTCAATACTTTACAGCAGTTTACTGGGGCTATTTCTACAACAGTCGTGGCAAGAATTTTTCTGCAAATATGGATCGATTACCATTTGCTGGAAAAATATAGTTTAATGTTTATTACAAGCTTTAATTTTTATTAGCTTTAGTAATCTTTATTGTTCAGTATAAGAAGACAAGAAAAGCCTAGTGAAATATAATAATGATAGTTTCGTACATAAAAGATTTTCAAAAAAGAAAAATTCCTTTTGTAGGCTAGGCCGCCAGCAGCCACCTTTGGTGTCTCATGGCTAAACTACGAGCCTAGGGTCTCGAAAGTTTGCCTGTAAAAAATCCATCATTTTATGATGGATCACTTTTCAACTTCTAAAGAAAATTTTTCTTTTCGAATTTTATAAGAAATGAGCGTAATTTTTCAACTATTTTTGATAAGTATACAATTCTGTTCTAAAACTTAGATAAGGGAAAACTAAATTATAAATCGAAAGATTAAAAATAGAGCTATTCCATTTTTAGAAATGTTTATGGTAGAGTATGTGCGTAGAAAGTTTGAAAGCGGTGGCAATCTCTTAATAAGGTAGGGTGATGCTTATGAGCATTGAATTAAATCTACTAGGAAGGAGGTTGCGATTTGTCAAGCTATGAAGTAATGACATTGATAGGAACCTTTGCCATGGTACTATTGGCATTGTTGTCTCTGATTGTCAAAATCATAGAAATAATGACAAAAATAACACCGCTCATGACTTTGACGAGTTGAGTGATGTTATTTTATTTACTTAATTAGCCACCGTCTTTTTAACGGTCTACAAGAGAGTCGAGTTCCTGCTCGGCTCTTTTTGTATCTAAAGTATAACAGAATATAAAAATATGCAAATAATTCTATCTGCATCTTACTTTTAGTTTGATGAATCCTATCGGCGAATCAGTTTGAGTACCGAAATTCCTTTATAGTGTAATAAAAATTCAAAAAGAAATTTTTCTTTTTGAATTTATGAGAGATGAGTGTAATTTCTAGTAACAATTTTTAATAGTTTAACTTCATAGGCAAGTTAGAATGCGTTTTTCTTCCTTCTATGATATAATTTCAATATATGATAAAAATAATATGGATTAAAGGAGCTGATGATTTGAAAAAAAGGCAATGGTTATTATTAACCCCTACCTCTGGAGGAGAACAAGCGTTAAAATTATAAAGAAAAAAATTGAAAAAATAAAGCAAAAAGAATATTTTGAAGTTGTTGAAACACGAATTACTGAAAAAGCTTTAGATGCCACTCATTTTGCTGAAGAAGCATGCCAAAAGGAAAAATATGAAGCTGTAATTGTTTTCGGTGGAGATGGTACGGTAAATGAAGTTATTTCTAGGGATTGCTGAAAAAGAATATATTCCAAAATTAGGGATTATTCCTGGAGGAACAGGTAATTTAATTACTAAATTAGTACAAATTGATCAAGATATTGATAAAGCAATCGAAGGATTAGATTTTAATTTAACAAATAAAATTGATATTGAGTAAAAGCAAATGATCATTATTTTGGATATATCTTTAGTGTGGGTTCATTACCAGAAGCAATTCATAATGTAGAAATTGAAGATAAAAACAAAATTTGGAATGTTTGCATATGCGATTAACACAGTAAAATCTGTTATTAGAGATGAAGTTTTTAATATTAAAAGTTGAAACAGAAAATGGCAACTATGAAGGAGACGCTAGTCAAGTATTAGTGTTATTATCAAACTATTTCTCTGATATATATTTGATGAAAACAAAGTAGGATATGCTAATATTTTAATTTTAAAAAGATGCATCTATTTTCTCAAAATTATCATTAATTCCTGATTTGTTAAAAGGGATGTGGTAGAAAATGATAGTATTGAATATATTAAAAGCAAAAAACGATTAAAATTTCTTCTGATATTGAAATTGAATCAGATATCGATGGAGATCAATCAGATGATTTACCAGTGGAAATTAAAGTGTTAGGAAATCATATTGAAATCTATTCATATCCAATTGAAGAAGCATAAATAGGATATTCAATCGTTCAATTGAATTGAATGATGTTTTTGCGTATATAAAATTCAAAAAGAAAAATTTCCTTTTGTAGGCTAGGCCGACAGCAGCCACCTTTGGTGTCTCATGGCTAAACTTCAAGCCTAGGTCTTGAAAGTTTGCCTGTAAAAATCCATCTCATGATGGATTTTTACTTTCTAGCTACAAAGAAAATTTTTCTTTTTAAATTTTATAAGAGTTGAGCGTAATTTCTTAACTGTTATGATATAAAAACGTAAAAGTATACGATTCGGTATATAACACTAATAAAGAGGAAACTAAATTATAAATCGAAGGATTAAAAATAGAGCCATTCCATTTTTAGAAATGTTTATGGTACAGTATATGCGTAGAAAGTTTGAAAGCGGTGGCAATCTCTTAATTAGGGTAGGTGATGTTTATGAGCATTGGATTAAATCTACTAGAAAAGAGGTTGCGATTTGTCAAGTTATGAACTAATGACATTGATATGTGCATTTGCAATGGTACTATTGGCATTGTTATCATTAATTGTCAAAAATCATAGAAATAATGACAAAAATAACACCGCTCACAACTTTGACGAGTTGAGTGATGTTATTTTAGTCACTTAATTAGCCACCGTCTTTTTAACGGTCTACAAGAGAGTCGAGTTCCTGCTCGGCTCTTTTTGTATCTAAAGTATAACAGAATATAAAAATATGCAAATAATTCTTTCTGCATATTTCTTTTAGTTTGACAAATTCTATCGGAGAATCAGTTTGAGGCTCGAAATTTATTTATGGTGCAATAAAAATTCAAAAGAAAAATTTTCTTCGTAGCTATAGTAAAAATCCATCATGAAGATGGATTTTACAGGCAAACTTTCGAGACCAAGGCTCGAAGTTTAGCCATGAGACTCGCTATGCGAGGCTGCTGTGCAACCTAGCTACAAAGGGAATCTTTTTGAATTTCTATAAGAGATAGATTCATTTACGCTTCCAATTTAAAAATAATTCATCAAGTAGTGAGCTAATCCATCTTGATCGTAGTAATAGAGTATATCATCAGCGATTGCTTTTAGGCTATCAATGGCATTATTCATCGCAACACCGTGACCAGCAAATTCAATCATTTCTAAGTCATTATCTTCATCACCCAAAAGCTAAAACATCTTCCGTTGGAGACATAATATCGAGATAAATGCTGGATTCCAGTAGACTTATCAATACCATAAGTTACAATCTCTCAGGCAAGGCATATCGCCTGCAAGTACGCACATCAATCGTGTGACCATAACGTTGCTTAATTTTTCTTTAATGAAAGGTTGTTTTCAATACTTGAAAAACAGTAATAGCTGTTGGCTTTTCCAGTAATTGCGTATCTTTTTGTAATAAGATAGGTTGTTGATCTTTTGGATAGTAAGGTGAATCAGGAATATTTTTCAATGGTAGCATATAAATGATGCTTTCCTTCGACCATGAAATAATCACATTCTAATTCTTTATGAAATTCCAACATGTCAAAAACGATTTCTTCATCTAATGTTACGTGAAATTCTCCTTGCCAGTTTTTCGTCATTTGGAATATGACATAGGGCACCATTGAAGTTTACTAGTGGTCCACCTAATCCTAATTCTTCATATAAATGTTTTGAGCTTCGATAAGGACGCCCAGTTACAATGGCGATTTTATGCCCAAAGTTCTGTTAAGCGATGTAAGGTTTGAATCGTAAGGGGATTAAATTCTGATTGGCCATTTAATGTTGTTCCATCTAAATCTAGTGCAATTAATTTTTGGTTTCATTATTTCCTCCTATAGTAATCTATATAATCGATTTGATTGACGAAAAAGTTGTCAATTTGGTTACAATAACTTTATGAGTATACCATATTTTTATGAAAAATATGAAAGAAGAGGTTAGTTATGATTATTATTCAAGACATTGAGCAAATTCCAATTTTAGAAATTGTTCAAGAAGAAAATAAAAGATAAAAATGATCCCAACAGTTGTTTGTTATCATGGTTGGACTGGAAGTAAGGAAAATTGTATTCACTACGGAGCAATGCTTGCGAAAAATGGCATGCGCGCAATTTTACCCGATCAGCTATATCATGGAGAGCGAAAAACATCTGATTTAAAATGGCTTTGAATTATGGGAAATTATTGGGCAAAATGTTAAAGAATTTCCAACATTAGTCGGAGCTTATCAAAAAGAAAAATTTAGTCGATGATAAAATTGGCGCAATTGGTTTCAGTATGGGTGGAATGACAACTTACGCATTATTAAAACATTTTTCCATTTTTATACGCTGCAGTTAGTTTAATGGGAAATGCAGATCCAGTTGAATTTTGCAAAATGGTCAGCTTACTTCTACTTGGATGAAAGATAAACCAGCAGTAAATTAACTCCTGATTTAATGGATAAATATATTCCAATGTTAAAAAGTTTATCATTAGCAGATAATCCTGAAACAATTGCAGGCCGTCCAGTATTAATTTGGCATGGATTAGAAGATAAAAAGTTCCATATGCATTAAACCGTGCATTTTACGAAAAGATTAAAGATGAACCGTATGCGGGTCGTGTGAAATGGATTGAAACACCAGAAGTACCACACTTTGTTACGTTTAAAAGCCATTGAAGCATCTGTAGAATTTTTAAAAGAATCATTAGTAGAGGAGTAATCGTATGAGTGAAACACCAGAATCAATGAAGGAAAAATTTTTAGAAGCGTTAGAAACAGTGATTGACCCTGAATTAGGAATTGATATTGTTAATTTAGGATTAATTTATGGAGTAGAGCTAAATGAAGAAGGACATTGCCAAGTGAATTTAACACTAACAACAATGGGATGTCCATTAGCTGATATAATTACAGATGAAATTCATCGTGCATTAAAGGAAATCGAAGAAATCAAAACGATTGATGTTAAATTAGTATGGTATCCAGCTTGGTCTCCAGAAAAATGTCTCGTTATGCGAGAATTGCATTAGGAATTCGATAATGAAATAAAGAAGAAGCTGAAAATCATCAGTGGATTTTAAGCCTTTTTAGTTTGTTATTTTATTTAATCTTCACCAGGTCGCATTGGTCGTTTATATTTACTTTTCGCTTCTTGACGAATGACTGTTTGAGGACTCTTTCTTCCCTGAGTTATATGTTTTAAAAATTTCTTGCATTCGTTGATCATCAAATAGTTCAAGATTTTTGTCGACAAAATGCATGGCATCTTGTTGCCAATCTGAATGATAATAATTAAATAGTTCTGCAACAGCCATTCTTTTGTCTGTAGCACTTCCTTGGAAGTTAGGATCTGTAATTTCTGCTAAATATTGTTGCATTTTTGCAATTTTTTCTTTATCAAATTCAACCATAAATCTTCGCCTCTTTTCGTTTTGTATTGTAACATAATTTGTAGGTCTAAAAAGGAAAAAGTTTATCGTTACAATGAGAGAATCCTATCATTTTTCTATGGGTATGACTGTCAAATTTATGGATATTTTTAGTATACTATATAATTGAGTATGTATATATAGAAAGAGGAGTAAAATGGCGAAGGATATGACATCTGAAATCCGATGAAATTAATTTCTCGGTTTTACCTTTACCATTATTAATCAGGGAATGTTTTCAACAATTTTATAATATAGCAGATACTTATTTTGTTGGTAGATACATTGGGGCTACAAGCACTTGCAGCTGTTGGTTCTACTAGAAGTATTGTATTCTTTATTATTGGTTTTGCCATTAGTATGACCGCCGGATTAGCAATTCCTCTTGCCCAAAAATTTGAGGGCTAAAGATATGCAAGGTGTAAAAAGAAGTTTTTATGTTTCTACTTTTAATTTCATAGGAGCAACGATATTATTGACGACATTCAGTATGCTATTTTGTCGTCAAATATTAGAAGTGATGCAAACTCCTCCCGAAATTATTGACTATGCTTATGAATATTTAATGTGTGATTTTGCTGATTTTTGATCAAATTACTTTTTAACTTATTATCAAATATTATTCGAGCTATTGGAGATGCGATTACGCCGCTATATTTTTAGTTTTATCTTGTATTTTAAATATATTGTTAGATTACGTATTTATTGTTCATTTTAATATAGGGGGTTGGAGGTTCTGGCTTTGCAACTGTAGTAAGTCAATTATTCTCTGCTATTTGCTGTTATATGTATATTTAAAAAAGAAAATTCCAATTTTACATATCGAAAGAGAGTCACTACATTTACAAAAGATTTTTATTACATCATATAAATATTTCATTCCCAATGAGGATTTCAATCGTCGATTATTGCGATTGGAACAATCACGGTTCAAATTGTATTAAATCGTTTAGGACATGAAGCTGTAGCTGGCTATACAGCTGCACAAAAGATTGACCAATTAGGAATATTACCAATGATGTCATTTGGAATTACAATGGCGACTTATTCAGCTCAAAATTATGGAGCAAAATTATATGATCGTATTTGGAAAGGTGTTAGAGATTGTATTAAACTGTCCCTTACGTTTAGTTTTTGTGTAGGCTTTATTTTAATTCTATTTAGTCCACATTTTATGAGAATGTTTTGTAGGTGTGGGGCATGAATCGGTAGTGGAATATGGTAGACTTTATATTTTAGCGAATTCTTCATCCTATGCTATTTTTGTCTTTATTATTTATTTGTCGTTATACATTACAAGGGTAGGAAAAACTGTGATTCCAACCATTGCAGGAATGATGGAGTTAATGATGCGTGTGTTTGCAGCATTGAGTATAACAAAAGCTTTTTGGCTATATAGGGTTAACAACGGCTAATCCTTTAGCGTGGTTTGGTTCCTTAGTTCCATTAGCAATTACTTATTATGCATTTTCAAAGAAAATTTCAACGTTACAGTTAATTAGAGGAGGGGTATGGATGAAATTAGATATTCAAATTGCTCAAGAAGCTGTTATGAAACCAATTCGTGAAATTGCTTCGCAAAGCATTGGCAGAGGAAGAACAAATCGAGTGTATGGGAAATATAAAGCAAAAATTGATGTGAATCGAATTTCTAAAGAAAAAGGTAAATTAGTATTAGTTACAGCGATGAGTCCAACTCCTGCTGGAGAAGGAAAAATCAACCGTTACGATTGGATTAGCAGATGCTTTAACCAAATTAGGTAAAAATCCATTATTGCCCTTCGTGAACCCTTCATTAGGACCTGTAATGGGCATTAAAGGAGGAGCTTGTGGTGGAGGATATGCGCAAGTTGTTCCGATGGAAGAAATTAATTTGCATTTACTGGAGATATGCATGCATTAACTTGTAGCTACAAATGCATTAGGCTGCATTTATTGATAATCATATTTATCAAGGAAATGAATTACAAATTGATAGTAGAAGAGTTATCTGGAAAAAGAGCAGTTGATTTAAATGATCGAGCTTTTACGACAAGTCATTGTAGGATTAGAGGTCCAATTCAAGGAGTTCCACGTGAAGATGGATTTGATATTACGAGTTGCGAGTGAAATGATGGCCATTTTATGCCTAGCAACAGACTTAAAAACTTGAAACAACGATTAGAAAACATTGTAATTGGCTATCACTTTTGATCCAGTTACGGTCAAAGATTTAAACGTTCAAGGGGCTTTAACATTATTACTAAAAGATGCGATAAAACCGAATTTAGTTCAAACATTAGAACATACGCCTGCCATTGTTCATGGTGGACCATTTGCCAATATTGCACATGGATGTAATAGTGTCATTGCGACAAATGCGGCTCTAGCACTTGGAGAAATTGTTGTAACAGAAGCTGGATTTGGAGCTGATTTAGGGGCTCAGAAATTTTTAGACATTAAAGTTCCCCAATTACAAAAAGCACCAGATGTAGTTGTTATTGTGGCAACGATTCGTTCGCTTAAAATGCATGGAGGAGTTTCCCTTTCTGGATTAACAGAAGGAGAAAATTTAGAAGCTTTAGAAAAAGGTTTTGCTAATTTAGAAAAACATATTGAAAATATGACGGAACATTATGGACTTCCAGCAGTTATTGCATTAAACGAATTTGCTAACAGATACCCCACAAGAAAAAGAATTAGTGCAAACTCTTTGTGTCAGAGAAAAGAGTTTCTTGTATTTTCTACTACTGTATGGGAAAATGGTGGAAATGGTGGAATAGCATTAGCTAAAGAAGTGTTACACTTATTAGAACATTCAACACCTCATTTCCATTCAGTCTGTGAAGAGAATAGTACGATTGAAGAACAACTCGAAGTTATTGCAACTCAAAATTTATGGAGCAAGTTCTGTTCAATATACAAAAAGAAGGTGAAATTACAATTAAAACAGTTAGATGGTTGGAATCATTTGCCAGTTTGTATTGCGAAGACGCAATATTCTTTCTCCAGATGATGCGACTTTATTAGGAAGACCAAAGGGATTTGAATTAACGGTTCGATCTCTTGTTCCTAAATTAGGGGCAGGCTTTGTTGTAGCTTTAACGGGTAATAGTTTTAACAATGCCAGGACTGCCGAAAAACCAGCTGCATTAGAGATGGATGTATTAGAAGACGGTAGAGCGACTGGTTTATTTTAATCATAAAAGGAGAGTATTATGAAAGATTTTCGTGTAGAATCATTTGAAAACATATGGTGCTAAAACATTATTAGCAGATGTTTCGTTCATTATTAATGAAGGAGAACATGTTGGATTAATTGGTCAAAACGGTACAGGAAAAAGCTCACTATTAAATATTTTAGCCGGAATAGATGAAGCAGAAAGTGGTACGATTACTTGTTCAAATGATTTTAGAATTGGATATCTTTCACAAAAATCCTTCTTTAAATCCTGAACATACGGTATTTGAAGCCATTTATGAATCAGAGCAATCCATTAGCTGAGATTAGTTCATGATTATGAATGGAGTGTCGAACACATACAACAGCATCCACAAGATGAAAAATATTTAAAAACAATTTGAAGCATTGGAACAAAAATGAATCAAGTGGATGGCTGGCAATATGAAGTGAAAATAAAATCCATTTTACAGCACGTGGGAATTGAAGATATTCATCAACAAATTTCTACATTATCTGGTGGACAAAAGAAAACGAGTAGGTCTTGCCAAAGTGTTAATGGAAGAGCCGGATTTATTATTATTAGATGAGCCGACAAACCATTTAGATATGCAAAGCCATTCAATGGTTAGAACAATATTTAGCTTCGTACAAAGGTTCCTTATTATTAGTAACCCATGATCGTTATTTCTTAGAGCGTGTTGTAGACCATATGTTTGAATTAACTCAAGGGAGAATTAGAAGCGTATGATGGGAATTATCAATCCTATTTAGAACAAAAATCTCAACGAGAACAAATTGTGCAAAAATGTCTCATGAAACAGCAACGTTTATATCAACAAGAATTACAATGGATGAGACAAGGAGCTAAGGCAAGAACAACTAAAACAACAAGCTAGAACTCAACGATTTGAACAATTGAGAAAAGAGTGAAACAAACAGATTCTAAAGAATCTCTAGCCATTCGTTTTGATCAAACAAGAATTGGAAAACGAGTGTTTCAATTAAAAATGTCAGCTTACAAATTGGAGATAAGTTAATTGTTCGCTCATTAGAGTGGATTATTCAAAAGCCAAGCCAGAGTGGAATGTTGGAGAAAATGGAGTCGGAAAATCCACATTCCTAAATGCTCTTTGCTGGTCTCTATCCATTTAGTGAAGGAGAAATGACTGTTGGGGATACGGTTCGCTTAGCTTACTATAAGCAACAAGATGAAGATATTCCAATGGATAAGCAATTAGTGCAATATTTAAGAGAATATGCCGAAAGAAGTAAGACAAAAATGGTGAAGTAGCTTCGATTACTGAATTACTAGAAACATTTTTATTTCCACGTTATATGGCATGGAGCATTAATTGGAACATTATCAGGTGGAGAAAGAAGAAGATTATATTTATTACGCCTATAATGACTGAAGCCAAATGTCTTATTACTTGACGAACCGACGAATGATTTAGATATTGATACATTAACCGTTTTAGAAGATTATTTGAAGAATTTAATGGCGCAGTCATCGTAGTTTCTACGACCGTTATTTTTTTAGATAAAACAATGGATCAATTATTTGTCATTAAAGGACAAGGAAATACAGAATTGTATTATGGATCTATGAGTGATTTCCTAGAAAAACAAGGGGACTTAACAGTAGAAGAAAATCAAACAGTAGAAGTTCTAAAAGTGACAGAACCTCCAAAAGCTTCCACACCAGAAAAAGCTAAAAAGATGACATATCATGAGAAAAAGAATGGGAAGAAATTGAAGAAAAAATCGCTGGATTAGAAGCATCCATTGAAGAAATTCAAGAAGCAATGAACCAACAAGCACAAGACTTTTGCCAAATTACAAGAATTACAAACACAATTAGAAACATTAGAACTAGAATTAGCTAATTCCTACGAAAGATGGGAATATTTGAGCTGAATTATGTTTAACAGTAGAGAGCTCATCAGATGAAACAGTATTTAGAATTATTAGATTAAACAAGAAGGAATCGAAAAATCAGACCGTACTGGTACAGGGGACAAAAAGTATTTTTGGTTATCAAATGCGATTTGATTTATCAAAGGGATTTCCAATTTTAACGACTAAAAAGAGTTCCATTTGGACTTATTAAAAAGTGAATTATTATGGTTTATTAAAGGAGATACAAATATCCGTTATTTATTACAACATAATAATCATATTTGGGATAGTGGGGCTTTTTAAACGTTATGTAGAGTCTCCTGATTATACTGGAGAAGATATGACAGATTTTTGGTCGTAGAAGTTTACAAGATCCAGTTTTTAAAGAAGTGTATGAAAAGAATTAGAAACATTTTTGCCAAAAGAATTTTAAATGAGGACGACTTTGCTGCAACATATGGAGAGTAGGAAATATTTATGGTTCACAGTGGAGACATTTGGAAAACAACTCAGGGAGAAACGATTGACCAATTAGCGCAAGTCATTGAAATGTTGAAGACATCTCCTGATTCAAGAAGATTAATAGTATCTGCATGGAATCCAGAAGATGTTCCAAGTATGGCATTACCTCCATGTCACTACAATGTTTCAATTTTACGTTGCAGATGGTAAGTTAAGCTGTCAATTATATCAACGTAGTGCAGATGTCTTTTTAGGCGTGCCATTTAATATTTGCGAGTTATGCATTATTGACGCATTTAATTGCTAATCAGTAGGATTGAAGTTGGAGAGTTCGTTCATACATTAGGGGATGCGCATTTATATTTAAATCATTTAGAACAAGTGGATCTTCAATTAAGTCGTGAAACAGTATGAGTTACCACAATTAGTGTTAAAACATCCTGAAAAAAATCATTATATGATTTAGAAGTTGCGAGATGTTGTATTAGAGGATATGAATGTCATCCAACGATTAAAGCACCGATTGCTGTTTAATCTAAAGGGAGAATTTGAATGTTAATTTATATTTGGGCACAAGATGAAAATGGTGTGATTGGTAAAGAAGGAGTTTTACCATGGCATTTACCAAAATGATTTGAAATTTTTAAAGTGACTTTAGATCAAACAGATTGTAATGGGGCGCAATACATTTGAAGGTATGGGGAAGAGTAGTACCAAAGAAGACATAGTATTGTTGTTTCCAATGTTGAGGATTACGATGCTAATGGAGCAGAAGTGATTACGGATGTTGAAACGTTAATCGAAGATGCCAAACATGAAGATATATACATTATTGGTGGAGCTAGTATTATTTGATTCTTTAAAATATCAAGTGAATACACTTTTATTGCACAAAAATTCATGAGACAATTTGATGGTGATACTTATTTTTCCATAAGATTTTCCCATGGGAAAAAAATTTGTAAAAGTCAAAAGTATGGATGGAACAGTGGATGAAAAATATTTATCTACATACATTTGAAATTTATCAAAAATAGAGGATGAATGATGACGACTTGGAATAAAAATTTTAAAAGAAGAAATGCAAAAAGACTATTATCAGGAGTTACAAGCTTTTTGTTCAAAAAGAAGATCAGAAGTCAGAGTATTTCCTGAAGAAAAGAATGTTTTAATGCTCTAGAACTTACGCCATTTGAATCGGTGAAAGTCGTTATTTTAGGACAAGATCCTTATCATGGATTTGGTCAAGCTGCATGGATTAAGCTTTTTCTGTTCAAAAAGAAATTCCACTTCCTCCATCCCTAAAAATATTTATAAAGAATTACAAGAAGATATTGGGAGAATTTCCAACAGAAGGAGATTTATCTCATTGGGCAAAACAAGGAGTATTATTGCTAAATACTGTTTTAACAGTAGAAGGAAAATGCGAATAGTCATAAAAGGAATGGGATGGGGAAAAATTAACCAATCGTCTCATTGAATCTTTTAAATGAATTGACTCATCCAGTAATTTTCATCCTTTGGGGTAAACCAGCTCAGGATAAGGAAAAATCTCATTACAAATCCAAATCATGTTATTTTAAAAGCTCCGCATCCAAGTCCGTTTATCTGCTTACCGAGGGTTCTTTGGAAGTAAACCATTTAGTAGAGTAAATGACATCTTAATCCAACAAAAGACAAACACCAATTTCGTTGGACGGAATAAAAATAAAAGGAGAATGATATGAAAAAAATCGTTTTTTTAAACTCTTTACTTTTATGGATGACCTCTTTAACATTCGTTGCTTGTTCGACGAATACTCAAAAGGAGTTCAAGAAGAAAGTCAACTACCACAACCGTTCAGATTGATAAATCTCATGATTTACCAGAATCTCTTTTACCTTTTAAAAGAGAAAAAACAAATGGTATTAGGAGAATTAGATACGTATAAGCGTTCAACTCAAGCTCATATCCAATTACGATATGATGATAAACCAACAGAAGAAAGAGACAGTAGAATTAATGTAGATCCCAGTAGGTTGGCATAACTTTAAGTTTTCAGTAGATTATTCAGGGAAAAGAAGCATGGTTTATGAATCGTGGATCATTTAGTCGGATATCAATTTAGTGGATTAAATGATGAGCTTAGAAACTTTAACACCCGATGACAGCTTATTTAAATACAGGAAGTATGACAGGGAACGGATGAAAAATCCTGCAGGAATGTTATTTTATGAAGAAAAATTAGCGGCATGGTTAAAACAAAATAAAAATGCATGGCTTGATTATCGAGTAACGCCACTTTATACGGATTCAGAATTAATTCCATGCCAAGTAGAGTTGCAATATGCCGGAATTTCTGCCAATGGAAGATTGATTTCGATTCAATTTAGTGCTTCATTGAAGAAGTGAATGAAGATGGAACTACTACGAGTTATTTTGAACAATGATGCACCAAATGGAACACTTGATTATCAAACAGGTTTTAGCTGAACCAACTATTACAAGTGAGTCTCAAGAAACAACCCAGAGTGAATCTCAAGTAACAACTAAAAAGTACAGCAAAAAGAAAAAATGATCGTACAGTTTATGTAGCAAATGAAGGAAAAGCAACGGTATATTGGTATGACAAAAAAGAAATGCCAGCAAAAACAAATCAAGCAAAAGTAGTTGAAATGAGTGAATCCCAAGCAAAAGCACAAGGAAAGACTCATGCTGGAAAAAGAATAGATAGAAATAGACTATCTAGTATGTAGATAATGAAAATCAGATAATTTTTGTAAAAGTAGATTTCTTAGGGTACTAGATTTAAAAGAATATATATGAAATATATTTCAAAAGAAAAGATGACTTTTTGTCTGTCTTTTTCTTTTTAATCTAAGAATGTTATTTTTTTATATAAAAGCCTTTACATTTATATAATATTGGATTATTATTATGTTAAATTATGGGTAATTAAGTGAAAAGTAGGGTGTTTATATAGTGGAAAAATTATCTACTAGAAAGTCAAAAAGGACATGGGTATTTAAAAAAACAAATTTAGGACTAGTAAGTGGATATTATGTTAGCCTCTTCTTTGTTTTGTTAGCTCTAGGAAGTAACAAATTTGTATTAGCTGAAGAAACTAATACAAATTCGACAGAAAATGTTGCTTCAAAGAAAATACTGAGACAAAAAGATCAATTTGTCGAGAAGAAACAGTTACTGTTAAGAAAGCTGCATTGAAAGAGAAAGTTGAAGAAGTTAAAACAGCTGGAGTTACTGTTGAAGAAAAAGCCAGCTGAAGCAGTTGGAGTAGCAAAAACAGAAACTGAGGAAGCTTCTTTAAAGAAAAGAGGCAGAAACTAAAGTAGATGAACAAATTAAAGCTCTAGAAGAAGCGAAAAAAAGAGGAATTAGCAAGACAAGAAAAAGCAAATAATATTAATGATACAATAAAAATTTTATGTAAATAATAATTCAATGAAACATTTTTTTAGTCCAGCATTTAAATTCAAGAGAATTTGATGAAGATTTTTAAAAAAGACAGTAGAACTTTCAGATTTTTAAATCTGACAAAGGGGACGTTCATTTTGTTGAAGGAAAAAGAGCTGTATTAATAAGACCAAAAATCTTTTGTAAAATAATCCAATCACTACGGTACCTACAAAAAGTAAAAACCATATTATATAAAAACTGATAAAAGATTTAACACCTCTTCAAGAGGAAAGATTAAATCATCTTATTGATTCATACATTTTGAAAGTAAAAGACGGAGAAACAATTTCTTACAATGTAAAAAGTAAATGATGAAAAGTAATCTCAGAAAAACTTATGGTATTGATACTATTGAGTAAAACGTACTTATAATTTTTGGATTTACGAATAATGCTGAGTATTTTAATGTTATAACAGATAAGATGATTGAAAGTATTTATGTTTTTCAGAAGACTTTAAATCAACTAATTAAAAAGAGGGAAGTTCTAATGTAATTACGAAATATTCATACAAAGATTCAACAGGTACACTTATTCCTTTTAAAGACTTATACGCTAAAGTTATTAATAGTTCAGTATTTAATGGACAGGAAATAATCAAACCTTCTGATATTCGTGATGAAAATATTAATGCAGCGGAACTAGTGAGAGTACAAAATGATACGTCAAATATTCAATTCAATAGTTATGAGGTAAAAAGTAACTCCTGAGGGAAGAATTTCTCAAAAATTCAATTACACTATTTAAAGAAAATATAGGAGGTTTTCATTCTAAAATACTTATTTCACGAAAGAAAAGATGTTTTTAAAAAATATTGACTACAAAAAATTAATGGAGCCTGTATCTACAAATTATCATTTAGTAACTTATAAAAACTAATTGATACTGAGTTGTACAACAAAAATTTGTTGATGAAAAAGGGAAATGAAATTGCTCCTACAATTACTAGTGAAAAAGTGATAAAGGCTCTACTGTTGCTGTAACAACTCCTCCAAAATGAAAATAACTTTATAAAGTCAAACTTATTTGTTACAAAAACAAAATATTCCAAATAATTTAGTAATTGAAAAAGAGTTAATTTCAGTAACTTTTTAGATATAATGTTACTGATAAAGGAACGCCAGAAACTTTAGAAGTACCAGAATATAGTAGTAAGAAAGGTGAACCTTTAACTCTTGAAGTATCAGAATATCGTAGTAAGAAAGGTGAACCATTAGTACAGCCAGAATTACCTGCATTTGAATTAAATAATGAACAATCATGAATCAGATGTTGAAGCACCTAAAAACTCAACAAGAAAGAACAAACCATCCTACATTTGAAGAAACTTCTAAAACAACTGAAAATGAAGTTCAAACTTCAAAGTGAAAAACACAGCCAACAAAAGCATGAAAAAGAAGTAGTTCATCAAACAGAATCTGAAAAGGTTGTTTCAAATAAACAAGTTTGCTTCCAAATACAGGTATGTCGGATACTAGTTTATATTATACAATTAGTGCTAGTGTTATGAGCTTATTAGGTATGATGAGTTTAAAATTCAAAGAAAGAAAGATATGGAAATAAATTTTAATAGTATCGAATAAGTATTCATCCAAAATAAATAAGCAAATCAAAGACTTTTCAAGTAGCTAGTTGACTTCGGAGGTCTTTTTCTTCATAAAATTTCATATAAAGTGATAATATTACATTTATAGTATTAAGTTTCTAATATAACGAGGTGAATAAATGAGTCAACCTTTAATCGAAGTGAAAAATATTCATAAACGATATGCAAAAACATAATGCCTTAGATAATGTATCGTTCAATATTTATGAAGGTAGAATTTGCGGCTTAATTGGTGAAAATGGAGCAGGAAAAACGACATTAATTCGTATTATTTCAGGACTAATTAAACAAGATTCTGGAGAAATTGTTTGGTCTAAAGGCTGTAAACTAAGTTCGATTGTGGAATCACCAGCTCTTCATTTAAATCTTTCCGCATACGATAATTTACATTATCAATTATTACTATGTGAGAGAAAATTCTTCTCATGAAAAATAGAAAAGTATTAAACTTAGTAGGGTTAGCCGATGTGGATCCAAAGAAAAAGCCAAAAGATTTTTCATTAGGAATGAGACAACGATTAGCGATAGGGTTGGCCATTATCGATTCACCAAAATTATTAATTTTTAGATGAACCAATTAATGGATTAGATCCAAAAAGGAATCAAAGATATTCGTGATATTCTAGCAACTTTAAAAATGATTTTAATATAACGATTTTTAATTTCCAGTCATATTTTTATCTGAATTAGATCTTATTGCAGATGATTATGTCATTATGAGTAAAGGAAAAAGATTATTCAGGAAGACTCAAAAATTAGCTATCTTATCTTCGTAGCCAAAAAATTATCGTTTCAACAGCAACAAACCAAACAGCGATTGAAATTTTAACGGCAAATAATTGTGACTGTACTCTTTTACCTGACAAAATCGAAGTGAACCATACATCCCCTTTACGATTAATCAGATGATTGATCTATTAAAGAAAATCAGATTGAAATTTTTGAGATTTATAAAGAACAAGTTTCTTTTTGAAGAATATTATTTTAATTTGGTTGAAGGAAGGTAAGCGTAATGATGTCAAATTTTTAAAAGCAGATATTTATAAAATTAGAAAAGAAGAATCTTTTCGATTTCAATTTTTACTATGTGTCTTATTAGAGTTCTTGTTTACATTTGTAATGAGAGAAAGAAGGTGGAGATATTGGTGTCATTATGACTTTATCGACTTCAACAGCCTTTCTCCCATTATTTTTCATCGCAGTGGATTTATTCGTTTTGGGGAGAAGATTTTGTATCCAGAACGATTAATACACAGATTATTAAATCTAAGAATCGGTTGTCTTTATTCATTTGATAAAAGTTGTGACGACAGTTTTATATTCAACCATCCATTTATTCGTGGGTTATTTATCTGTAGCTGTATTTAGAGAGTTTTTGCAGAATGGTGCTTCTTTATCGACAGTTCGGAATATGGCAGTATATCAATATCCTTATATGTGTCATGTTCTTGTCTATCTTCATTTTCAACTATGTCGATAAGGTAAGTTATGCGCAGTTAATTTATGTAGTGATTGTCATTTTTATTTGATAATTTAATGAGTTTTTCGATGGCAAAATGTTATTGACCCTGAATTGTTGGAACACTTTTTACTTTTTCAACCAATTAAAAGCTATCACAGGTAGTGGAGACTTTTTAACGCCATCTGTTATGATTGCACTGATTTTTAGTGTCTTATACTTTATTTTTAGTTATTATTTATTTTAGTGAACGAGAATTTAAATAAGGAAAAGCTTATGAAGAAAATTTTACCATTTATCGTTTTTCTAGTTATTGTAGCTTTGCATTTTTATATGACTTATAGCAATGCAAAAACAGATTTTGATTTTACACAGACTTGGGAACTACAAGAAAATGCGAAACAAAAAGTAGAAATTTATGGAACAGAGCAAAATGTGGGAATTATCGATTGTAGAAACTTCAATCCTCAAACAAAAAGTAACCGTATCAGGAAGAAATTTCAAAAACTTCTGTGAATACGATTAAAGATACAAAAATCAAACGAAGAAAGGATTGTATATTCCAATCTCAAAACATGGGTTTCGATTATCACTTCTCAATTTGGAAAAGATACATTAAAAATTACGGTTGAACTGGCAAAAATGCTGACCCTTATGAAGTATTTTTTTAGATACCGTTAGTGGGGAAGTAAAAAGTGAATGTTCCTCAAACATTTGATGGAAAATATGACATTATGTTGAATAATGGAGCTAAAATAACAGAAAAAAACCTGAAACAAAAAGAAACAAGTGCAAGTGTCATTAAAGTGAGATGCTTATACGGACGTAACGATTGTAAAAGGAAAATAAATAAAGCGAAAAGAGCCTTCGAAGAGAAAACGAAAGGCTCTTTTTAGAATGTTTATATTTCTAATTTAATTCTTCTCTAAACGCTTCAATTTCTTTCAATAGATAATCCTGTATGTTTTTGGTTTCATCCATTGGTAAGTTTAATTTGAAGCACATCATGACTTGCCCTTTCCGTTCTCCGGAGCTACGCCTTGTTGACGCCCTGATTTCAATCCCTTGTTCAATTCCTTCTTCAAGTTGGTGTTTCATGACTTGATAGTATACGTCTTCATATTTTTCCATTAGTTCTGCAAGCCTCCGTTCTTCACCTGATAGATTTGAGAAGTTCACTATTTTTGTGCTTCTTTTAAGCCTCTGTGATTCTGGCTAATTGTACCATTTTTAGAAAGTCTCGCCACTTTGTAAAGTTTGTATTTTCTTCTTCAAGAATTGCTTTATCAGTCAAGTTTATTAAATAAATTCGCCAATAAGGTTGGTGTTTTTATTTTTAATTTCTCGATGATAAGCCAAGTTGGTTAATCCAATCTTACTAGTGCTTCTTGAAATTTTTGGAATACTGTAAAATTGGTAACTACAATAGAAATAATCGATTTTGCACTTTCTGCTTTATAGTTTTGAGTATAAGTGGTATTGCCATGTAGTTAAAGAGATACGTTCAAAAATCTTTATGCTGATAGAGTTGCATTTCTATCATAATTTTCCATTCCATCTTCCGTAGTAGCTGCTACATCAACAATCGTGCTGTACATAACAGGGTTTAGATTTTTCTATCTCTTTTTGATAAGATTCTATCTGATGCACGGATTTGTTGGTCTAACATTTGTTAGCTTCATTCCCGTAACTGCCTCGATGAAGTCTTCCAGAATATATTCCTTTCCTGTTGTTTGTCATCATTTTTGAAGAGTAGGTCATTTGTTGGCTTGATTTTCATAGTGATTCCTCCTTTCAATTTTCTCTTCACCTATAGATACGAAAAAAATTTTTCCAAATTTAATTTTAATCCAACTTTTCAAATAATCCCTTGTGTTGGGGTATCATACATTTGTGACAAAAAGAATAAAAAGAGAACCAATGTTATACTGAAGTTGCTCAAAAATCAGGAAAGGGTTCTCTTATGAAATCTATTATAACAGAGAAATCAAATTAAGACAGCGTGCAGTAGAATATGCCGATAAAAATGATAATAATGCTAAGGCAGCAAGAAAATACCATACAACTCAGACAACAAATTGCTCGATGGAGAAGTCGATATGATGGTACTGCACAATCATTGCTCCCAAAAATCGAAGACCGTTACATCATCCTAATGAACATAAAAAGCCACGAACTAGAACTTATGCGTAAAATGTACAAACGTTATAGCAGAGACGGATTAGCAGAGATTTATGTACAATGTCAAAGAAGAGGATATAAACGTTCATATGGAGCGATGAAAAATGATAAAGAAACTTCAATTAACTGAGAAAAAAGAAAAAGAACTTATCCTAAAAAGTAAATGGACTCCAATACCAACTATCTTATCCAGGAGAAAAAGTACAAATCGACATTAAATATATTCTCCACAGTACTGTATAGGATGGGACAGTAAAGGGAGTTAAATATTATCAAATAACCGCTATTGATGAATTTAGTAGAAAACGAGTATGTAAAAATTGTAGATGAGAAAAGCGTTATACATACAGCAGAATTTTTGGGGATGTAGAAGAAGAGTTTGGATTTGAGTATTAAAAGCCATCAAACAGATAATGGACGTGAATTTACCAATGATCCAGAAAGTAACCAGTAAAAACAATTTTCGAGACAAAAATTAGAAGAAAAAGGCATTAAACATATAAAAACTAGACCCTACTCTCCATGGCAAAATGGAAAAGTAGAACGTAGTCATAGAGAAGATGGAAGAAAAATTTTATAATAGAGTCTTTAAGAGTTTAGATAGTTTAGTGAAAGCTCATAAAAAGATATATTAGTAGAGAAGCAATGTAACTAGGTGTGTATTAAATTTTAAATCACCAAATCAAATAGTACAGCAGCACTTGTTACAATCGGCAATGTGTTGTGGTTCAACGCCTTTTTCCTTTTGTCAAGGGACGCTTCGCTCTAAAGCCCTATGACAAATTCAGGGCGTTAAACTGTTTTGTGTACAGTCAAATTGTCCCTAAGTTGTATTGACACTGGTTCGTGTCACAAATGTTTGTGTTTCTTAGAAATC
>BNJS01000656.1_pt1 | contig 145295 bp, 173 predicted proteins | sample 8540461 | NCBI WGS metagenome assembly BNJS01 (sample SAMD00202454, study PRJDB9452) | human saliva metagenome | isolation source: human saliva | place: Japan | reverse complement strand
ATGACTGTTGCTTCAAAATCTGCTTGTGTAGGTCTGTCAGTTTCGCATGGTCCCGAGAATGTCTTTACAGCCTGCGTCTGGTTGATTTCATCAAGTTAATCGCAACCTTTGCAGGTCAGGGGTGAAAACGTTGAGATAATGATTCAACGTCCTTTGGAAGGAGTAAAGGCTCTGTGTTGGTTTTAATCGTTCACGATTGTTCCCAATAAACCAAACCCATTCTTCGTTCCAGTTTCCAGTAGAACGAGGTTTGGAATCTTTATCTACAAAACGGATATACCGATTGAGTAATTTTAAGGCGAGTGGCTACTCTGGATTGTCGCAGACACGGAAATCACAGGCTGCATAATAAAGCGACGGCACCATCAATCCAGATCTCAAAACGGTTTTGCTACTGCGTCTTCAGTAGGAGATATCATTTTCTTGTACTGCTCGTAGTCCTTTTCATAGATACGAAATGACTTCCTTTGTAATGAACCGATATGGAGGGTGTTTCCCTACATTCCTTTTCCTCTTTTGCGTACCAGTTTCGCCACTGCGATTGGCTTTTAAAACTGCGGAAGACGAGTACATTCTTCCTGTTGGCGCACTTTTCGAGTGAGTACAGGGATATTCCAAAATCCTGTCTTGTATCGTTAATGCTTGAGTCAAGGCGTTTCATCCACCGCCAGCCACCAAAACGTCCATAAAGAACTCTATTACCAGCTTCTTTGTTGTGCCCAGAGATAGCTTTCAAATTGTCTGCCCACGACACCTCAATTCACAGAACTCCTTTGTCCAGTTCATGGGAGCAAAGGACGAATATCCGCCTAAAACGCAATACTCTGAATAGAGCCAAAACCATAGTCCTCATGTGAAGAAAATGAGGACAGTTTTCAGTTGTAAGATGTTTCGACCATACCTGCTGTACGTCTGTTGTCGGAAAACTGAATTCTTACATAATCAAACAACGCATTTCAGGGGAGCGTCCGGATTGAAGCGATCCAGAGCTTCCCGAAAGGACTGCTATGCATCCTCCTGATGGCTTGACTTTTCTGTTTCAATGTCGCTTAGATACTGCCTTGTAATACCAGTCACCCAACAGCTAAACGGTTTTGAGGATAGTCCATAAATAAACGTTTTCTTTTAAATGCAGCAACCAAGTTTGTTCATTCAGTAAAATCCTCAATCAAAAGGCGTATGTCAACTTTTAAGCCATTGACATACGCTGAAGTACATAAATCACCTTAACAAAAGGATTTCTAATGTTTTTGACTTGTTTCCTGTCGATTTGTACCCCCTGTTAGATACGGGGGTTAGGGTAACAATGGCTGTGCCACACCAGCAACAGATCAGTCCACACCTGCGACTTCCGCTTCGCACGTCGCCTGCGTGGACTGTCTGCTGTTGGATAACTTTTTAATTTCCTCCAAGAAATCATATCCTTTTGGTACAAGGGGAGTATAAAACTCTGATATGACACTTGTTCCTACATCCCAACCATAGCCGACCTTTTGATTCGCTTTAGAAGAAATCGCTGTACGTCACTGCCAAACATCATGCCATGGCCATTTCGGACGCCGACCTAAAGCCACTCTGAAATTAAACTGATCTGGTTGCGTCGCCTAAATATTTTGCGTCTGGACGTTGACGAAGCCAGTATTAGAAAAGCCAGCTTGACGACCTAACGCGACAATCTGTTTCCAGCTTATTCATAGCTGCGGTGTTTTCTTTTGTTCCCAGCATTTCCATGAAAGCGACGTATTCATCAAAGATTAAGAAGTGTGCCGGGAGACCTAAGTAAGCATAATTTTTGCCAGTCTTATAGTTCTTCATCTGCTTCATTTCCTCACTACGTTCATCATTTCTTCATAAAATGTTTCAATGCAAGAAAGCAGTCTTCTTTTTCTATAGTAGACATTTGCCATCACAGAACCTAAGTCCGCAAGACTGCAGATCGCCGGGTCAGAATATACAGTTTTGAATCTACAGCATGAAGCAGCGCTTCAATCAGTGGCCAGTATAAAAGTAAGTTTTTACCTGCCACCTGTACCATCATACAATCAACATATATGAGGAGCTTTTCTATCATATTCCCACCATGCGTCATTAAGCGAAGCGTTTACCATCTTTAGCTTTCTCTACTTCATCAATAGAAATACGACTGGCTATGGTGTCATAGAGCAAAGTGTATTCCATACATAGGAATCCTTTAACTCTTTATCCGTCAGCTCACAGAGAGCCACTCTCTAATTTCTTTTCCAGTGTAAGAGTTGGTCTTGATATTTTCCCAGCGTGATTTCCACCCATCTGCATTCATAGCCATTATTTAAGTCGATAATACATTTTAGGGAAGTAGGTTCTCTTTTCTTTGTACGACCAACACACTATCTTCTGAAAGAAACCTCTGTTTTTGACCTGTTCAGATTCATACCACTTGTTTTCAAGCATCATCTTTCGCCAGTGACGGTGGTAGTTGTTTGACCGCATGTCATAGCTTGAACCCGTTTTGAATATTAACGCTACCAGCAAGCAGATGAGAATTGCGCACTGAAACTGATAATTGAAATAGGGAATGTCAATCTTATCTGCTTTGTGATGAGGTTAAAATCCGTTGCCAGTCGATCTGCTGGTTGTCTTCACACGAAACAGTCCGACAAACCAGCAGGGACACGGAAACAGGAGTGACGCTATCGTAAAACGAAAGACTAAATGCTTTCACCAGATGGGCGAATCCTTTTACCACGCTGTTTCATGCGAAAAGTCTCCTTTCTGCCTAGCGACTATTTGTCTTGTGTCGGTTCTTTCTTTGCTTGTGGTTGAGCTTTGAATGAACTAGGAATCCTTTGTCAGCACAATATCGTCTGCCTTGATATGCAGTCAACATCTGCTCCTTGATGGGTGGCAGTAGCAGCGGTGTCCGCAATGGGATTGATAAGTTCCACAGTGCGTTATAATCAAACTCACTGCTTTCAAAGGCACGCTGGCAGGAATACTTACTTGAATCATGCGTCCTTGTCCTTTGGATTTTTCAGTCCTAGGTACGTTCCTTGATTTCATCTGAAACCGACCCGTCTTTCATTTTGGATTCTCACTTCACGACGTAGAGCAGAGAATTTCCAATTCTCCAAAAGTCGTGTCTTTATCCCCTAATACAATGCCATTTGCCTAATCTCATCATTTTCCTCCTTTCTTTATTCTTTTATCATGTCGTCAGCATGTAAAAGGTAATTTCATAAAACCACGAGTGCCGATTTTTGTAGCCCTCTGCGGTAATGCATCGATTGACTAACTTCACACGTTCCTCAAAGCCGAAATGTTTTTCGCCAGCTTCAGCAGGAAGCACCACCACAATATCATCTGCTCTTTGAACATCAGAATAGAGATTATAGCTTCTTGATAAGACAGTTAACCGTCCGTTGATTCTTCGCTGAACGACTTTATCCTCGCCAGCAAATTCTAAATTGCCGAATGTTTCTCCATGTTGGAATCACAAATTTAAGTTCCATATTTTTACCTATCCTTTCTATTGGCTGAATGAATGATGATGGTCTTAAAGAGTGGAAACGACGCGCGATTCTTGATGTGTTTCATAAGTTCACTTCCTTTCAAAATCGGGTATAGACACCTCATTTTTTGAAGTGTCTACCTATTAAATATTCAAATTTTATTGGAAGTATCTTTATATCTTCACTTTTCAAGGATAAATCGTCGTATCAAAGCTCATTCATAAGTAGTAAATTAGTAGTAAATTGAGTGGTTTTGACCTTGATAAGTGTGATAAGTCCAGTTTTTATGCGGATAACTAGATTTTTATGCTATTTTTAATAATTAGTATAATCCAAAAGAATTATACTTTTTCATAAACATAAGTATTTAAAAACTGCTTTTTAAAAAGCTATTTTTGTTAACCAAATGTACTACTGCTTCTCCGGCTTCTACAAACTCAGCATTTATATAATTATCTCCATCAAAAGCTAAGTATATCTCTGCATTTAATATATGCTCTTCAACTTCATTTATATAAGCTTTTAACTTTCCCATTTATCACAGTAAGTTAGCATTTGCTTCCGGATGGTTGTGCTTAGGTATCGTATCTCCTGCTTTCCTTGTTTTCTTTACCACCTTAAAAATTAGCCTTATCTAAAACCAAGCCAATATTATTATATACTTCTGCCATATATGTACCCTCCAATTTAAAGATTTATTTGGTCTTTTTCTTAACTGTTATAAATCATACACTAGGGAATTAGTCTGTAACATTAGTTACAAATTTTTAAATCAACTTTTTATTCTAATAAAATATATAATAAGCATATACAGCACCTATTGACCATATAAGCGGCTCTGCAAGCATTACTCCAAAAGTATTTAGCTATAGGAACTAAGCATATAGTAACATATATTTTTACAACTAATTCTAAAATACCTGACATAAGAGGTGTTATCTTATCATCCATAACTTGTAATATACTTCTTGTTGTACAGAGCATAGCTAAAGAAATATCCCTGTAAATCCCATATTTTGCATAGCTGTTGCTATAGTCATGGTATCTTTACTACTTATAATAGTCCAAGTAATGGGACTCCTAAAACATATATTATAGTCCATGCAATAAAGTCCCCAAACAATTCCTATAACTACAGAATTTAAAAATATTGTTTTATTCTATCATACTTTCCGGCACGAAATTTTGACTGATAAAAGTTGCAGAAACTATGCTGAGTGCCGATAATGGCATCATCAGCATTTCTAATATTCTTCTGGCGGCTGTATGTTGCAGTTATAACAATTATTCCTAAATTATTTGTCCCTTTTTGTAAATTATACTTCCAAGAGAATATGCAGACATCATAAGTCCCATAAGCCCCATAGTAAAACATTTCCTTAAATAAAAATACTATTAAAGCTAAAATCCTCTTTTTCTAGGTAAAAATTCTTTATATGTTCTACAGGATAAAAAGCAAGCTAAGTATTGCTGATAATATTTGCGAAATAACTGTAGCTATGGCTGCCCTGCTATTCCTACTTTAAAAACAAAGATAAATAACCAGTCCATTATAATATTACTCAAACAAGCTAAACCTAAAAATTTCAAAGGAGTTTTACTATTTCCAACAGCTTGCATAAAACTCGCACATATTATAAGACATAGTTGCTATCATACCCATTAATATAATGAAAATATATTGATGTGCGGCACATATCGCTAGGGAGTATCCAGACATTTTATGACAATAAAGGTAAACATATAATAGTTAGACTGATAGTTATTAAAATTCAATACAAACATAGTAGCTACTGCTTTCCTAAGTCTTTTATAGTCATTTTCTCCGAATATTCTACAACTATATTATAACCACTACTAAGCCCATTAGCAAAGTTTATAAGTACAGAATAAAGAGCAGCTATGAGACCTACTGCAGCAACCGCCTCATCTCAAGACCCAAACCCTACCATCATGGTATCAACAAAATTATAGACTTGTTGAAATAGTATACCTATGAGTATAGGTATCATAATTTAATAGTAAGTTTTTAGATCACCTTTTTGTCATATCTGAGGTATTATTCATTCCTATCCTCCTTATTAGTCTATCAAGTCTCCATAAACAAGGATTTATATTGTATTCTTCTACTATCTTAGCAACTTCAGAAAATTTCTCTTCTTTTACTGCCTTAGACTTAGATTTATTTAATATTGCTCTTATCAAAAATATTTTTAGGGGTATGCGAAAAATCAACAAACTCTAAAATTTTTGTATCATAAGATTTGCTCTCCAGTAAATTGGCTCTAATACTATCTGTTAATAAATCGCTAAATCTTTTCTTTTATTAATCCATATCCGTATGAGAGCTATATCTATCAGTTTTATTTGCTTAGCTATTTCATATTGACAACAAGGAACACTAAATATCATCTTTTGCTCCCAATTAATAGCATTAAAAAGTGCATAGTCTGTAGCCGTATCACAGGCATGTAGCTTTATAACTATATCCATCAAACTTGGCCTCATATCCATTAATATCACCTATTTCAAATTTTAATGTGTCATATGATATGCCGCTTTATTACATCTATAACATCTTCTTTTTAAATCCAAGCCTATCATATTTATATTTATATTCTTTATGTATCTAAAATAATGATAAACCAAAAACTTAAATAAGATTTGCCACAACAAAATCTATGATATTTAAACTCTTATAATTTTTCTTTCTTTTTACTACATCATCTATTATCTCTATAAATCTGTTGATTTGCTTATATTTATCATACATAGAAGAAACAACTTTTCCTTCCTTGGTAAATATACCCATATCTATAAGTACATCTATAAGCTTTCTTTCCTTCTTCAAAAATATCTCCTCTATTATGAGTGCTTTGTATTTTAGCAAGTTTATTTATATTGTTTTTGCTTCATTTTATTATAAAAATTTTCCTACTTATCTTAATACTATACTCATCTCTGACCAAGCATTTAACTGTGTCAAATTCATTTTCCAAAAGATATAAAATGGCTGTATATAACATTTTCTTTTTACATTTTCATGAAAGACTTGCTTACTTGTATATCTTTCTCTTGATAATATTCTTCTTTCTTTTCTATAACTATCTTTTTTATAGCTTTCATTTACTTTTAGCATTACTAAGAACAATTTTAAATATATTTTCTTCAAATATTATATTAAGATAATCTAACATTTTCACTCATAAAACAACTCCTTTTATGTATAAAAAGACGAAAGCATAAACTCTCGTCCTGTACTAAAGTGCAGGAAAAGGGACTTGAACCCCTCACGATTGTACAATCACCTGAGATCCTTAGTCTCAGCCTGGTCTCGCCAATTCCAGCATCGCGAATACTTGTATAAGATACCAGAGATACAAATATTTTGCAAGCACTTTTATAACTTTAGCCTAACTTTCCTAACTTGCTTTTTCTTTTCTCTAAATTATAATAAAATTTAAAATTTAGAAGATATGAGGACACAATGGTGTGGAATTAATTATTTACAAGATTTACCTCCACTCCGGAAGAGATTAAACTACGGTTTCCTTTTAAACAAGGAACTCATAGAGAAAGAAATGATAAAAATAACTACAGATATTTTTACAGGAAAAGAGTGATCAAATTTTAGTTTATAATAGGCCCTTTTGTTCTGCTGGATAATGAAAATTCAGTTTTAGAATATACAAACGTTTTGGCTAAGGTGCAAGAAAAGATTAAAAGATGAAATACTACTTATCCCTAGGGTTTATGCGGAAAGCCCAGAACTAGCGGTGATGGCTATAAAGGGACTACTTCATCAACCTGACCCTCAGATCACCCAATATGCATGATGGCATAACAGCTATTAGAAAAATGCACTTACGAGTTATAGAAGAAACAGGATTTTTTACCGCTGATGAAATGCTTTATGTTGATAATCTTACTTATCTTGATGATTTACTGTCTTACATAGCTATAGGTGCAAGATCAGTTGAAAATCAAGAACATAGACTTACAGCCAGTGCTTGTGGGGTATCCTGCCAGGCATGAAAATCTGCGCCTTCTAGGTGAGTTTATCTGCAATGCCCAATGCCATTTATTCAGCACAACAAAAACATCAATTCATACATAGAGGTGTGGAAGTTATGAGTGATGGAGACCAATTAAGTCATGCTATACTTAGAGGCGCAGTTGATCAATACGGTACAAATATACCAAATTACCATTATGAGGATATTCATAGAGTCATTGATGTATCGAGAAAGAGATTTATTAAACCCTGCTATCATAATAGATGCTAACGTGCAAATTTCTAACATACTGCAAGGAACTACTAGAATAGTAAAAGAAATTCTTCATTCCAGAAATCATTCAGAAGATATACATAAGTATGTAAAGAAGTTATGATTGAAAGCTATCTTAGAAGAAGGTACACAAAAGATTGGGGAACATTACACGTAAAGTCTATTACTGACCCTTTATGTCTGTTGGGATGATAGTGAAAACTTCTCCTTGATATGTATAATATATTATAGTGTTAAGATTTCTCGAGTATATAATTATCCACATTATATACTTAGTTTTAAATACATAACTTATTATATTGCTTAGATCTTATGCTCTAAGCAATTTTATATAGAATTTTTAAGTTTTAATTAGCTATCTCCTTTAGCTTTCTCTACAGTTTCCTTTTACTAATTTCTTTATCGGCACTGAACTTATTTACAATGTCAGGAACCATATCAAGAATTTTGAATGTATAGCATCCTGAGACTGACGTGCGACAAGCTTGGTTACGCCATTTTGTATAATCAAAACAGCTGGAGTTGACTGAGCTAGCCACTCATTCCACCACCACCATTATTCTTAGAATTATCATAAAATGCACCTGCAGCTACACCACAACTAACATCAACCAAAGGAACTATTATAGTATCCTCTATTTTTAGTAGGCTCTCCCACTACTGTGCACTCAAGTAACACCATCTAATCCCTTAAAACATAGTTTCTATAGAACTAATGATTTGCATTTATCTTTATCTGTATAATATTATCTCCAATCCTTAAATAATCTCTCTATATAAAAGTATATAATCTTCTAATATTCTTATCATCCTATAATCCGAAAATATATAATATGTTATACAAGCTGTATTCTACCTCTTATATCTAAATTAATATCTATTATTTCATTAGTGAAAAACAGGCGATTATCTCTACTCTTATACATTTAGGATGTAGTAGAACATATGCCCTACTATATCTCGCTGTTGTAGCGGATCTTCAAATCCAAACTCTACTCTTCCTTTTACTCACTGTGGTAAAATATGTTTTAATAGTTTTATTAGTAACTTAAATAATATATATAGCTAATCTATCGTCTTTTATGCTTTTAAATATCTTCTTCTATCAAACTGCCCTAATCTATGCTTTTTAGTCTAGTCTTAAATATGCTGAGTTTTATCTATATCTCATACGGACTTCTTGATTTTTCTGTCATTAAAGTCCTTTATGCTTAAATGTCTCTTTGTCTGCCCCAGTATTCTCTTTATTTTCTATAACATCTTTTTAAAATTATTTTTATCTTTTAAAATTTTTCTTGCTTATCATGCTTTGAAAGTATCTGACTCCTTTTGGAAAAGCAAATCATCTTTTCTATTTTGTAAATTCTTTATTATCACAAATGCTTTCTTTTATATAAACAATGTACACTATCACTCACTATTTTCTTCACCATCATCTTCATCATTTGAAAAATAGTAAAATTAAATATCTTAAAGCTATATTCCAAATTATCTTTTATATACCAAACGAAATCTAAATATATAGAAAAATAATTAGCATTTAATTTAATATCTATTTTTCTTTATATAACAATTTTGTTTTATAATTCAAAGGAGCTATAAGTATATAATATAATTAATATCAAAAGGCTAATCATGAATAATACTATAAAAGCTATAATTTTTAAAATGCCTAATATTATACCTAACATACCCGTCCTTTTTCTCACTATAAATATAGATTAACTACTACCTCTTTTCAAAATATTTTTGATAATCAAAAGAAGATGTATTTTATAAACTTCATCAACTATATCTCTTATAAGCTCATTTGTTTCATATCTTGATATAGCCAAACCCAATATCAAAAATATTATCTTGCTCACGTTTATTCTTAAATAAATTTCTTTTTTATAATATATAGCATTAAAGATAACTTGACTTATTATACAAAAGCTCTCCGTCTATCAATGCAATAATATACAAAAGGAGTTAAAAGATCTTATTAACAGACTTTTATCAGCTTAAACTTCTGAAGCTTTTTCACCATAAAATAATCTTTTACTCCATTTCATATTCACCTCTATAAACTTATATTTAATGTAAGATATCCTATTTTGTGCCAAATTTAATATACTTCTTTAACAAGTCTAAAAGTCTGCATTAACAGATTGCTCTCAACTTCTTTACGAGTACCATTAAATCTGTGTTCTTCAACTTTTACGGTATGGGCAAAATAGCAAGCTATATACACTAAACTCACAGGTTTTTGTAGGTGTTCCGCCATCAGGACCTGCTATACCTGTAACAGAAAGAGCCGCATCAGCTCCTGCTGCAAGAGTTGCTCCATTGCCATTTTCCTTAGCTGTTTGCTCACTAACTGCACCATACTTCTTTTCAGGGTCATCTTACTAACATTCAAAAGTCTTTCTCTTTGCTTTTATTTGTATAAAGTAGCAAACCTCTCTAAATACTTCTGAAACACCCGGAACATCTATAAATCTAGCTGCTAACATCCCACCTGTGCAAGATCTGCAGTTGCACACTTATTTCATGCTCCTCCAGTAATTTTACAACAGACATTTCAAAGATTATATCTTGCTTAGTCGAGAATATCCTCTCGCCAAAAATCACTTTGTAATCTGTTTATACAGGTTTTATTTTTGCCTTAGCTTCATCTTCACTATCACCTGTAGCGGATAAAACTATATCTATCTCCATATTTTCCTGTACTTTTATTTCTATTTTTAGGTTCATTTTCGCTTACTAAAGTAGCTATCTTTTTTCTCAACCTCTTCTTTAGTAATTCCATAACATTTAACAGTTTTATCTTGTTACAAGTGCTTCATTCATAATATTAACTCTCTTAAATTTCCCCTTTTGTTATAACACTATGATTTTTATATATATAATCTATAAGTGATACTATAGTCAGAATAAGCATCAAGTATACATTGTGTTGCTAAATCAAGTGCAGGCCATCTTAATAATGAAAAGTATAACTGCGATCATCTGAGATATAGTTTTAAATTTTCCCCATTTACACGCTGACAACAACACCTGCATCACTTAGCCACCAATCTAAATCCACTTATTATAAATTCTCTGGCAATAATTACTAATACTATCCAAGCCCGTATCAGGTCTAACTCTATAAAACATATATATGCAGAACAAACTAAAAAGCTTTATCTGCCAAGGGATCCATAAATTTTCCCAAAATTAGTAATTAAATTATATTTTCTAGCTATATAACCATCCAAAGTATCTGTTAAAAGCCGCTAATATAAAAATAAAAGTAGCTATATATCTTAAAAGTGGGATTTTCACCTTTTGTAAAAGTAATAAAACTACACAGTGGTATCATAAATACTCTATGAACGTTAATTTATTGCAATTCATGCTATTTCTCCTATTAAATCATATTCTGATGAGTCTGTAACTAATACCTCAACAAAATCTCCCGATATATGATTAAAATCAGAATTAATAAATATACAACCATCAACATCAGGTATATCCATATACATGCTCTACCTACGTAAACACTCTTCATCTGTAAGCTTTTCCTTCTATGACAACCTTTAATGTCTTTTCCAAACCATCTTTTGACAACTTGTTCTTAGATATATCTTGTTGTAAGAGCATAATCTCATCTCTTCTATATATACTTTTATATCTTCATCTATTTGATCTTCAAAAGCGGCCGCCGGTGTACCTTCTTCTTCACTATAAGTAAATACACCAAGTCTATCAAATTCCATTTCAGAAACAAAATCTACTAAATCAGCAAAGTCACTTTCATCTTCTCCCGGAAAACCCGTTATAAATGTCGTTCTAAGAACTATATCAGGAATCTTAGCTCTAAGCTTTTTAATAGTTTCTCTTATTTCACTTTGCCTGGTACGCCTAGCCATACGTCTTAATATCTTATCACTGGCATGCTGTATAGGTATATCAAGATAATTACAAATCTTATCTTGAGCGGCTATTGTTTCTATAAGCTCATCTGTTATCTCTTCAGGATAACAATATAAAATTCTTATCCATTCTATTTCTTCTATTTTAACTAACTCTTCTAATAAGGTAGGCAAACTCTTTTTGCCATAAATATCCGCAACATAAAGAGTAGTTTCTTGTGCCACCAATATAAGCTCCTTAACTCCCCTCACTTGCAAGTTCTCTAGCCTGCTTTTACTAAAAACATCTATAGGATAAGATTTATAATGACCACGCAAACTAGAATTATACAATATGTACAATTTTTATCACAACCCTCTGAGATTTTTAAATATGCGTACCACTCACACACTAGAGTCTTTGTAGTAATATTAGGTAATCTATCTAAATCTAAAAATTCTATATTCTTCTTCCGGCTAAAACTTCATTTATTACTTCCACAATTTTTATCATAACTGGATGTACCAACCAAAGCATCTACCTCAGGTATCTCTTTCAAAATCTCATCTTGTATCTTTTGAGCCATACAACCACCGTAATAGAGAACCTTTAGATTAGCTAATCTGTAAACATCTAAAATAGTTTCTATACTTTCTTCCTTAGCTTTTCCAGAATAAAAACAACAAGTATTTACTATAATCACATCTGCTTCAAATTCATTATCTGTATAATCAAATCCATATTCTGCACTAAGACTCAACATCATTTCCGCATCTACTGTATTTTTATCACAGCCTAATGAAATCATATTGATTTTCATAATTTTTCCTCTTACTGTTACTCCTTATTCGCTAATTTGAGCTTTTATATCTTCCTCTTCATTAGCATCATCTGATACTATTTTTACTTTTGATTTATATAATCATCTATCGCAATAGATAAAGGTTTCTTTACCTTTATTCTTACTTCCGCTTCCTCACCTGCTATAAGTTGTCTAGCTCTTTTCGCAGTTGCTATAACTATAGAATAACGACTCTGAACAACAGGTTGTTCCCTTGTTCTACCTCTTTATTTACAACATTAATTAAGTCTGTATATGATGGATGCAACATCTATTTCTCCTCCTGTAAAAATTCTTTTTCTAAATCCTTTTAATAATATCTATTAAGTTTATATTATATGATACTTTACTCTTTTGACTTTGTATAAGCTGATATAAATTATCAACTGCCCATTTAAGTTAATATTTATGAGTATATAATCATATTTCTCCATACCGCTTGCTTCCTCAGCCGCTCTTTTTAACCTAGCCTTTATTTGATCTACATTTTCTGTTTTTCTACCTTCAAGTCGTTCTTTTTAAAGATAAGGCATTAGAGTAGATATGAATATAAAGCATAGCCTCAGGATATTTTTCTTTACCTTTAATGCACCTTGAATTTCAATTTCAAGTATAACATCTTGACCCTTTTCTAATTTATCCATAACATAAGATTTTGGAGTTCCATAATAGTTACCGACATAGGAAGCATATTCTATAAATGCATCCTCTCTAATCATATCTCAAACTCTTCCTTAGTTTTAAAAGAAAATATGAGATTTTCCATCAATCTCGCCTTCTTGGTTTTCTGGTACAAGCTGAAATGGATAAAGAATAATTATTATATAGCATTTCAGGCTAGTAAAGTTCCCTTACCTGCACGAGAAGCCTGATATTATAGTTAATATACGTCATTTCTTATCTCTATTCTAGTTTTGTATTTGCTCTCTTATTTTTCTACTGCCGTCTTTGTAACAAAAGTAGCTCTATCTGCTATATCTACATTTGCAGGATTTAGAAAGGATAGGCATTACTTTCTCTATTCATCTCTTGAGCTATAAAAATCAAGCTTCCCGCCTACACACTCACCACCGGCTCAAGCTCAGCCTTAACAGCACTGATATGACTATCCAATCTAACAAGTTCTCTCATCTATACAAACTTTATCAGCATAAACAGCAAACTCTCCGTTAAAATTCTATTTTTCATCTATGTGCTGCACTATGCAGGTAATTCTTTTTACTTTTTGTTTCCTAACTTATTTTTATAATCTTCTCATAAGTTCCAGGTGCCCTCATTATATATAATTTGCCTGCTCTTTTGCATATCAAGTTTTTCAAAGTAAATGCACTTTAGATGCTTTCCTTCATTTTCTCTGGATTTATTAGAAAATTCAAGCAATGCCTTATCAAGTATAGGCTCCAATCAACCTTTGCCACTATACCAGCATCTTTCTTACACTTTTCTTCCATAGAAATCACTTCCGGTAGTCTAGTAGGGTTGAAACTTTAAGATTGTTTACTATCCTAAAATCTTTCAACACTTTGATTACTAAAATCGTAATAAGATTTTGCAACGTCATAATTATGGCCTTAAATTACGTGCTTTCTGCTTTATAATCCTCAAAGCTTACATATAAATCTACCTCACCTCTACTAATAAAATTACCTGGCCACTGTCTTTCTGATATTACTTTCAAAGGCATTAAAACGTCTCAGGCGTCTTAATACTCAATCCAAATATCTGCCAGTTAACAGCTTTTACTTCAACACTATTATCTTATGTTCATTATTAAATCCATGGCTCTTCCGGAAGCCTGTCATACTAAAGTACCTCACTGCGATTACCTCTTTAAGCATATATGAATTTAATTATATTACTTAACGCTGACAAGACCAAATAAATGGTAATATAAAATCTAGTCTAGATAAATACTAGTAATTTCTTGAAAGGAGATGGCTTATAGCATTTGATGGTTTAGTAATGGCTAATATTTGCTATGAACCAAAGACTTCTCTAGTTACTGGAAGAATTGCAAAAATAAGCTATGCCAAATAAAGACGAACTCTCATAAGTATATTAAGAATAATTCTAAGACTTTCCGTTTGCTCATATCAGCTAATGCAAAGCTTGCCACTTATCTATCTTTTAGTGATGTAACTAGCAAAGTCCCATCCAAGCTCCACCCTTTTTGTATGTTTCTTTAGAAAATATATAGGCTCGGCTAAATACGTGATAATTTATATGGATAGTTTTGGAACGTATTATCACTGCATAGAACTTTGGAAACATAATGACAGAATTAGGTGATAAATCCCGATATAATGAGTGATGGGCAAACATAGTAATAATATATTTGCGATATCGAATGAAAATATTAGATAGCATAAAAAGAATTAGTAGCTTCTACTTCCACTCTCTAGAGAAGTTTTACCCGAAGAAGACTAGTTTCTCTTTACCTAGAAGAACTAAAGAAAATAAACCCCTTTAGAATTAGATCTTATTCAGTTTACTTCTCTCTTAAAGAAAGTGTAAGGAAAAATGTACTTCGTTTCTTATATTTGAATTTTTCCCGGACTTAGTCCCACTTCTTGCTGATGAGGTTATGTGCTAGAGCAAACATAGGTAGCGAACGTCTGCTTTCATCTCTTTCTGAAATAGAAAATAACTCATTTATTTAGAACTTTTTGAACTTTTAATAGAAGATATAAAAAGAAAATAGATTTTTCGCTTCACATATATAATATACAAAGATGATGAACCTATTGAGTTTTCCAGTACAGAACTAAGCTCTTATGATAATTCAAACTTTAAAGTGGTACATTTTGAGTAATATAAGTAAACCACTGTTTGAATATTACTCTACAAAAGATAACATATAAAGAATAAAACAAAAACTCAGCTGACCCTCAGAAAAATAGTATCTCACTATAATGGAGAGAAATACTAAAAAGTTTGATTTGCAGCAACTTCTAGATACAGATAAAATGGATAAATTCAAAATTTGCGGTGATTTACTCACTACTTATGACTATGAGCTAAAGGTGGAGAGAGAGATTAGTTTGTCTAAACTATTATAAGTGATAATAAGGAGGTGAAATTCCTTTGATGATACTTTAAGTGCCATAGAAAATGCATATTACCCAGTAAATATGCTAAATTAAAAAGAACAAAAGATGCCTTGTCCGATCAGATAGATACAGCTCGGACATAGAACATCTTGAAAGTGACACTAACCAGCCTTGACAGCATAGTGGTGAAGAGGATCTTGCACTGAAATAAAAGAGGAACTATCTGAATACTCTTATATTGCAAAGAAGTCCTGGTACAAAGATAAACTTGTATCAAAACCTCTACATTTTTATTTCCAGTGATGGTTTCTGATATGTTGGTAAAAATAATTTTTCAAAATGAAGAGCCTAAGCTTTTAAAATTGCAAGTGGCAATGATTGGTGGTTTCACACGCAAAAACTCTCCCGGTAGTCATGTTGTTGTAAAATCTGAAAATAAAGAACTTAGCGACAAATGCTGAAGAAGCAGCCGCTCCTAGCTACGCACACTACTCTCTGCGAATAGACTTAGTCCAAAGGTAGAGGTCGATTATATACAAAAAGAAGAACCTCAAAAAGTTCCTAATGTGCCGCGGCTTTTGTTATATATCATAGTAATTGGTCTATGAATGTTAGTCCTAGTAATAAACTTGACACAATTATATATAGTCAAAATTTACAATATACCATAACTCATCTCTGTTATTAATTTATTAGTAGATTTCAGTATGTAAAAACCACTTAAAACAAAATAGTCTCATGGTTTTTATATACTCTTTTATGTGAGTATATCGGCTAGCTTACTTTTCTATTCTAGAATCTCAAATTACTTCATTCATTATTATATCATGTGATTCTCCTTTGAAATCCAAATTCTTATAGCAAACAAGGAGTACTGCCTGCAAAATAACGTTCATCCATACTATCAGAAAACATATCTTATCATAATATCCGGCACCATAGCCTATTCTGGTAAAATCTTTGCCCATACCTACACGAGGCACCATAACAAATGAGATTCTCTATCTGCTTTCACACAGCTAATCTTCGGCTCCATTAAACCAAAACAGCCTTTTTCTAAATCATCAAGAACTTATCCTATAAAATACACACTATCTAAAATTCTAGGTAAATATAAATTCACTTCTCCATATCTTCCTTTTCAAAGATTTCTTCTGTAAAAAGAGAGATAAATCCACTTCTTTTCAAAGGATGATAAGCACAGATATTAATTTCCTTCTCCTTTGAAATTTTCGAGATATTTTTCAAAAAGTATTTTTAAATTTTCTACTGCATACACTCTTTTCAAACTCTTCTCTTGATAATTTTCTCTCTCTATAAAGCTCTTTTCTAAAGCTTAGCTTTCTGTATCTCGTAATTCCGCAAATCCCCAAGTCTCGCAACATTTCCATACTTTTCTCAACTATCGAAATATTATTCAAATTGGCTCCTGGGCTTTCTCTTACATTTTTATATATTCCAGCTCTAAGAACAGCTTGCTCTTCTCTCCTCATCAGTCAAACCTCACAGTTTTGATTTTCTTGCCAATTCATTTTATTCATATTTATATCTATACTCATTTTAACTCCTATCTTTTTCAAATCCTCTATAAGACTCATATCCTTCTATTAGCTTTGAATAGTTCCCACATTTTTCCTGCAATTATATCTGCTATATTTTCGTCAAGCCTACCAGCGTGGCTATAAGCATATCTGCTACCTGAATAGGTGTACTTATTATAGCGGCATGTAATTTTGTGTTCATTCCACCTGTTCCTACAGTTTGAAGATGTATCTTTTCCAAGAGCGAGTATCTTATCATCTATCTGCTCTACTTCTTCTATAAATTTTGCTTCTGGATTTTTTCTAGGATCATCAGTATATAAGCCATCTATATCTGATAATAAGATAAGTAAATCGGCATCTACTAAAGAAGCTACTATAGCAGATAAGGTATCTGTCACCTACTTTAATCTCACATCTGTTGCTATAGTATCATTTTCATTTTACTATAGGAACACTCCCAAGATGTAACAACTCTAAGAATGTATTATGTGCATTAACTCTGCTGTCACTGTCAGTTATAGTAGATTTTGTCATAAGTATTTGAGAAGCTATAATATTATATTCTGCAAATATTCTTTGATATATCATCATAAGCTTAGCCTGTCCAACTGCTGCAAAAGCTTGTTTTAGCTAAGGTACTTGGGTCTTTCATCTATCTTGGCTTAAATGTGGCGCCTGCCTCAAGCCGCTATAGCCCCTGATGAAACTAGAACAACTCTCTCTACCCTCACCTTTTAAATCTGCTATTTGCCTAACTAACTTTCTCTATCTTCCTAAGTTAATTTTCACCTGTTTTTCATGTAGCAATACTCGAAGACCCTATTTTTATTACTATTCTCTTTTTATCTTTTAAATACTCTCTTTTCATCTTTACTCCTAAAACTGTATGTTTTATTAATAAATCTCTGCAACCTTTGAAAATCCATCCATACTGCACTGGTTATTCCCCCTGCGTAGCCTGCACCCTCTCCACACGGAAATAGTCCTCTTATATTAGCTTGCATATTTCTTTCATCTCGTATAATTCTTTATCGGTGATGAAGTTCTGCTTTCTATAGCAAGCAAAATAGTGTCTTCACCGGCCAAATCCCTGATATTTTTATCAGTCGGCATAGCTTCTTTTATGGAAGAACTTTATATATTCCGGTAAGACTCTCATTTATATTAGCAAATGTATACAAAACCTTTTTATATCCGGGTTTTACTTTTTCCAAAAGCTTTAGAAGATTGATCTTTTATAAAATCTCCATATAATTGGACAGGTATTTTAGAATTACCTACAAATCAAACACTTTCTTCTCCAACATTTTCTTGGAAATACAGTCCGCCAAGTACACCTCTCTTTTTCCTGTATATATATCCAAAAATCTTTCTTATCTACAGTTACTATAATAGCTGAATTTTGCACTACTGCTGGCTCTCATCATTACAAAGACATACCCATTTACAACCATTTTCCATTAAGACTTGGAGGCAGTCACTACATAACCGCGGACACATACAATGAATATACACACCTCTGCCGTCTTTGAGTTGTATAGCTTAACTTATATGGAGCCGGAGATAATTGTCTATAGAACTTTTTCACCAAATTGTGATTTATCTATCATTTCCACTGAGAATGTATTACTCTTAAACCTGCAGCAAAACTTTTTAGCCTCTATATCGACCTTTTCTCTATTAGAAAGCATATAAAAGCATTCACTAGCACTATGTCCTGACAAGCTAAAAATCAGTATATCTGTGTTATTTCGCCATCGCTAGAGTCTTATAGCTTCAATTTTATTGTTCTATCATAAAATTTCTTTCATACTAAGTATTAAATCTTATATCAGCACTCCCAACTTTTATCTCGCCTCTTGTGCTTTTAACTACATCTTTTAACTTATCGAGTACCCTCACATGCGGCTTATAATCATATAATATCTTCTCCCATCAGCCCCATGCTTTTACTAAGGTTTCCAAAACGAAAGTATTTCTTCCTGTACTATCTTTAACTAGAGTATTTAATTTCCCATCTGAAAATGTTCACAGCTCCACCTTCTCCAAAAACTAACATTAGATTCTTCATTTAATTTTTCCAGCTAGTCCAAAAATTCCTTCAACAGTTGAGGTTCTTGCCATCTCACATCCTCGCCTCTTTCTATAACTATGGGCCCCAAACACTGCTCTTGCAAGACTAAGTAGCCCGTAATTCCTGCCGGACCGAGCCTCACCATAACGTGAGTCTGCTTTATTTTCTTTATCTCCTGTACACTCTATCTTATATATAATATCTTTAGACTCTGGATATTATTATTTTTAGAAACTTTTCTTATCATCTGGCCCTTTCATCTTTTTACTTCTACATCTATATTATAAGAATATAAGAAATATCTTTCTTTCTTTTCTTGCATCTACTGATTGTCTGCGTATCTCATAAAGATATGATTTCATTTTCTCTTTTATATTAAGTATATGAGCTATACTAAGCTCACTCTTATTATGTAAGTACTTCTGTTTGGGTGATTAAGTCTAGCATATCTGCCTTTCTATCTTTTGTTTTATTTGTTAAAAGTCTGCTACTACAGCGGCACTGGAAAATGCCCATTGTAAATTGTATCCTCCACACATAGCATCTACATCTACTATTTCCTCCTATACAGATGATACTTCCAAGTTTTCACTCAGATTTTCTATTGGAATACCACCCAGCTGTACAAACCTGTGCTTTTTCAAAACCGGACATTCTTATAGCCTTAAATTTTTGAAGATCCAAGAAGTTTCGCCACTTCTATATCCTTATCACTCATAGTTCTTCTTTTAACTTATTCTCCTTTATTCCTGCTCTCTCTTTAATATATAGCCAAGGACAATTTATCATTTAGAACATACCCTAAGTAGATGCATATCCAATATTCTCAATATTTAATCTGCTACTTTCAAAAAGTTCGATTTCACTCTACTACTTGAGGTAGTAGAAAATCTATATTTATATGTGTACGTCTCTCTCTGATAAAGCCTTACTAAGTTTAGGAGAAAGTTGGAAATATCGGTATACCTGATAAACCATAATCTGTTATCTGAACTTGCATCAGTCATCCAAAGATGAACTCATTTTCTGCTAACAATAAGGCTTGCTTTTGCCATTGTTCTAACACCTGTAGCCACCTTGAAAAATTCTTTTCTTTCACGTAAGCCGGACTATAAAGCAGGAGAAAATTTCTGCACTCTAGTTTGTAAAATTTCCTAAGTAATTCAGAGAGGAGCCATCACTGCCTGAAATCGGAAAGGCCTTTAGATCCGCTTGCAAAAATTATGGTTTCAAAATCTAATATTTTCTCTTGTATTACACTCTGTATATCTTCTTATCTTTTAGATAGTCTATACATTTATTTTGTATCTAAATAGACTTTACTACTCTAATCTCTCAATTTCAGATACTAAAAGCATGTCTTGCCAGACCGGCTTGCTCTGAATATGGATATATATATCCTTCTCTATCTAAAAGTGTTCCACTCCTAAAGACCCATTCCATAGAACATCTACGAGAATATTTTTCTATAATAGAATATGCTATTATTATAATATTCTTTTGATACTTGTGTATTAGTATAATTGCATCTACCATTACCTCGTAGGATAATATCTTTTTCCAAGCTCGGCTCCTTGTTCCATTATACTCTATATCCAGACTATTTCCTTGCAGCCAGGATAGAAAAATATAAACCGGAAGCTCCACCGCCAATTACTAAAATCTTCATCTTTTACCTACATCAATCCAAGCTTTTGACAAAAATACGTAATCTCTCTCCCTTTGGCATAAAGTAATAATTCTTCCTTTGTCAAAGTTCTAGTAAGAATGAGGTAAGATAGGATAAATAAAATCGCAACAAACGCAGGTATTATACTTTGAAACCAAATTACTTCATATAAACTTATCCATGTGTACACTAAAAATATCACTACACCCATAAGTGAGGAACATATAAGAGGCATAATATAAGTCTTAAATATTTCGTGCTTGTATAAAAGTCTGTTCTTTATTGATAAAACATTAAATATACTAAACAAGTAGAGCTAAATGAGATATTAGCAAAACCTTGGACCATAGACCCTAAAGAAAAGATATTCAAAACACTAATAGACTATATGTATAGCTACAGAACATCGCCGCATTTCTAACCGCGGGTTCATATTATTAGTTCCCCTGTAAGAAATTGCATTACTTACAGTTGAAACTGAATACAAAATAACTGCTATGAGCCTACTTGCATAAGACTTACTGCTTCTACACTTGTTCCAAACAATAAACTGATAATAGGTTTTGCCAAGACTGCAAGACCTACTGCAGCAGGAGCACTTACTAACATTGCATGATCTTATAGCCACAGCCATACTGGACTTTACTCTTACTCTATCTCCTGGCGTCAACTCGTACCCTACTGCTCAGGTATCCAAAGAGCTTGATAAAGAATTTTGCACAGCATACCGGAACATTTATCAATATTAAATATTTACTGCTATATATACCATATTCCTTTGCTGTATCAGCTGCAAGCCCCAAAAATGCCATACTATGTCCGAAAATAGCACCATCTATTATGCTATTTAATATTATAAATAGCTGTACTTGCTATGACAGGAATAACTGTATAGAAACTGCCGTAATATTAGAATATGTTTCCTAATTCTGTACTCTCATCACTATTTATTCTTTTTCTTTCTAGATTTAAAACCGAAAACAAATAGTAATAATAAGTTTACTAAGGCCGTATAAAAGCTCCCGCACCTGTACCATAGTACCACTGCTGCAGCACCATAAGCTCTAGAAATAGTTAAAGTTTTAGACTGCTCTATAGCCATATCTTTTAAATAACTACGCTTAAATACACTAACTATAGCATTAATTATTTGTTCTATAATTTGAGAAAAGCAGCTGTGAGGTATCATTGTTGAGTGACCTTGGTAATAACCTCTATATACACCAAGATAAGCTTCATGACCCAAATAGTAGGAGCCAAAAGCTTTTAGTGCTATTGCGGCAGGTGGCATATTAAATACTGTCTTAGCCAGAAAATCAGCTAAAACCATATAAAAGAAAAACTTATAAAACCTCACTAATCGTAGCATATACTAAAAGCTGCACCAAAAATTCTTCCGAGCATTTTTATATTGTCTTTTTCCTATTCTTGCTGAAATCATCTTTGATAGCAGCTAATGGCAAGCTATATGATGATAATAATAATGTAACGGAATAATATATGTTGAAAGCTTTGTGAATACAACCCATTCCTCTCCCTCTCCTACTATTCTGGTAAAGAGCTATATATATACACCTATTATTCTGACAAAAATACCTGCAATAGCAAGTATAGAACCTTGAACAATAAAATTATCTAGTTTTTCAACATTTGTTTTGTTTCCATTTGACTAATATCTCCGTCTTAGCAAAATTTCTTTTATCTACTATACATATCCAAGTTTTTACCCGGATTAAATTCTGTTTCATTACCCTCCATATCATAATAATACGTTGTTCCATTGACTGATAATCTTTATAGGAATATATACTTCCCTTTAGTAATAAAATATCCTTCATTTTCTTCATGCAAAGCCACATCTCTATACTCTGTACTTGCATAATGTTCCATTCTATTATAGCTTATAATAATATTATTCATCGCTATTTGAGAACCATCGCTAATATGCTTATCTCCATACTGAAATCTATAATACAAAGCATCTTTGATCATTATAGATGAAATATGGATTATTATATGCATATCCGATAATCACTTTCTTTGCTTCTTTTTCCTCAGCTTTATTATCTCTAAATTTAATATTTCCTCTATAAGTTCTTTTCGTAATTTTCTATATATATGACTCTTATAGCTACTAATTTGGCACTCGTATACTAAGCATTGTGAGGTTTTTCTCATCTTTTCGTTCTGTAAAAATATGGATTTCCTTGACCACACCATTTTATATTATCAACATTTTTCAGATAAGGGAAGAGACAAAAGTTGATTCTCCATATGTGCCAATATAGCATCCCATCTCTCTCGCAAAATATGTATAGTATGTCCTTGCAGAGCGTACACTACCTATCCTTATCCATATCATCATAATCTTCTATAAGAGCCATATATCTGTTCATTTCACCTTCACCAGGAGCTTCATATACTATATCCGCTCATTTAAACCAAATTGTGGCCTTGCTTTCTTTATCATTACTTATCATAACAGCTAGAGGACGTCTATTTCCTATAGCTTCATCTACGTTTTACCGCTTAAAAACGAGCTTATTTTACCATCTTTCCTTATGCGGAAATCTTTGCCCAACTCTCCTTAGGTTCTGCCTCTTTTTATTGTTTCTTCCTGCTTGGTCTCTTTTAACTTCCGTACTAACTTCTATTTTTAATTCTCTTTCTCATCTTTATTAACTTTATCTTGCATTTTTCACAGCTTAGATAAGGTAAAAGCTACATTATGCAAATCATAGCTAATTTGATACTTCATCTCATCTTATATCCCCTAAATCCAAAATTTGTCGTTGTCGAGAACATCTTTTCCTCATCTTCTTTTGTCATATGGTCATATCCGAGTAAATGAAGAATACTATGTATAACTAAAAAGCTAATTCTTTCTCTTGTATGTCCATATTCATTAGCCTGCTTAATGATAACGCTCAGCTGGATAATAATATATCTCCCAGCATAAGTTCCCAGCATCATAATTAAAGCTTTGCCTCATCCTCATCAAAAATTTTGCCAATCTGCAGCTTTTTCAAACTCATTTTAACGGAAAAGATACTACATCTGTTGACCTACTCTATCTCTCTCTAAACTCTTTTTATTTATTTCATGTATTCTTTTCATCATCTCACTATAGTTACACTTATCTCACATATCTATAAGGGAACTTTTTCAAAATCCAAGCTTTTCAAATTTATACATCTTCTAGTATTTTTCTGTATGGTATATTTAGCTTTATATCAGATTCATTTTCTATATATATAGTCATAAACTCCTTAAGACTTAGCAGTCTTTTCTTCTACGATTTCTTTTTCAAAGCTTATCAACAGCTTCTACTATCTTTTGTACAAAGGATGTCTGACTACGTCTTTATTAGTTAGCGCATATACCTATATCATCAATACCACAGCACCTCCTTAATGCAGTATCCAAACCTCGATGTGTTTGTCCTGCCGGCAAGTCTTTTTGGCTTTTGCTCCTGTTACAACTGCTTTCCGAACGAAAACCTATACGAGTTAAAACATTTTCATCTGTGCAGGTGTAGTATTTTGCGCTTCATCTAAGATTATATACACGTGTCTAAAGTTCTACCACCACGCATATAGGCTTGCGGGAGCAGCTTCTATAGTCCCTACTTGCATTATGCATATATACATCAGCTCCATTAGTTTGATGCAAAGCATCATACAAAGGACGTAAATATGGATCTACTACTTTACTTTTGCAAATCTCCGGTACCTAATTCTCTCCTCTGCCTTCTATAGCCGGGTCTTGCATAAGTACTATTCTGCTTACTTCCTCCTTTGCAACAATGCTTGTATAGCCATAGCCATAGCAAGATATGTTTTCCTGTTCCCGCCGGACCTCACTCCAAATACTATCATCTGATTAAACTCATGTTCCTTTTGACCTAATGTCTGGTTTTATGGGTTTACCCAATATAGTTTTAGCTTAATAATATCTTTATCTATTTACTAATTTATCTTCTCCTCTGTAAATGATAGCGAAATATAGCATAATCAACTTGTGACTCTGTTATATGATTACCTCTTTAGAAAGCTCCTATTAATGTGTTAAATATCGAGTCTGGTCTTTTCCACACTACTTCTCCGTCCTATGAGCAATTTCTCCATTTCTTTCTATAAGAGTTACTTTTAATGTTCTTTCTATTTTCTTTAGATATATATCATCAAATTCTCCACAAACATTTCTTTCATGTCTCTATAGGCATACTCCATAGTAACTCTATAATACTCAAGTCTATCTCCTTGTTTCCTATATTTTCATAATTTTGATCTGTAATTATAACAAATTTTGTTTAGATGTATATATACTGGACGCCGACTATTCAAGCAATGACCACAAAATCTCTCTCACATAAAATCTGAAAGACTAAATATTATAGTTTTTCTATTTCTAATCTAAATGAGTTGATGTTCTTCCATAATAACGGGTAACCTAGATCCACCTGCAATACAAAACTTGCTCCAGTCTTTTCTTCAGTACCTGTACTATATCTGGCGTCTTTTATAAGACCTCTAGGACCTGTACGGCAAATAGGCAGGATTTGCTATGTAGACCGCACAACTATACTGAGTGAAACCTTTAGACTTGTCACTTAGACATAAAGCGCTCACGCTGTAGCTCTAGTATTATCGTAAAGGAGAATTTAGTCTATAGTAATCTCATACATGAACTTCAAAGCTCATCGCATTTCTTTATACTCTCTTCAGTTTGAGATTTAACTATTCTATGTTCTTCTCTCTGCCAATTTGGTTAGGATCAAGTTCACCACCAAAAGCTTCCTGCCAGCTAGCCAGTTCTTGTTTCCAAGAGCGATACTCTAAAGGTCTGATGATTAGGCGAAGCAGAAACATGCGAACCTACACAGCCTATAGGATATGCAAAGCTCGTACCATATTGTATTTTAAGTCTTTCAATAGCATCCGTATTATCTGAACACCAAATTTGTGGATGGTAATATAACATACCATAGTCAAATCTACTGCCTCCACTGAACAACCTTCAAACAAAATATGAGGATAGGAACTTGTAGTTTTCAAGTAAATCATATAGACCTAATACATATTTATAGTGAAATTCTCCCATCTTATCCGGTCCTATAGTAGCTGAATATAAATTGGTTATACTTCTATTCATATCCCATTTATATACTCTATATTTGCACTTTCAATAATGGCTCTCATCATTCTTTCTATTTCATCTCTAACCTCATCTCTGGTAAAATCAAGAACAAATTGCTCTCTGCCTTTATTTGTAAGCCTACCCGGTACTGCTATAGCCCAATCCGGATGTTTCTATATAGGTCCGAATTTTCATTAACCATCTCAGGCTCAAAACCCAACACTGAATTTAAGACCTAGATTATTAACTTATCTACCAGTTCTTTTAGACTGCTACCTAATTTTTCTTCATTTACTACCCAATCCCCAAGACCTCTATCATCTCTAAATCTCTCTCCAAACCAACCGTCATCCATAACCAGCATCTCAAGTCCCATTTCTTTGGCATCTTTTGCTATATCAACTAATGTGTCAAAATCAAAATATGTAGCTTCCAGTTATTTATAAGTATAGGTCTATATTTATGTACATATTCCCCTCGTAAAATATGCTTTCTGGCAAGGTCATGATACTTATGTGAAAGACTCTCAAAGCCGGCATTACTGTATGCACAAATCACTTCAGGCAAGAATAAATCTTCACCACTTGCAATTTCAAATCTAAATTGATCATGGTGTATACCCATTAAAAATCTGGTAGTATCTACTTGATCAACCTCTGCTTCACAAATAAATGAACCTGAATATACAAAAGCAAAACCGTAACAAGAACCCACAGTTTCTGTTGTTTCTTTCTTGGCTAAAATTACAAATGGATTATGATGATGACTACTTGTACCTCTTATACTTCCTATACTTTGCTTACCATGAATCAATGAATTTTCTTTCAAATTCTCTTTCCATAGCGTGTTTTCCATAAAAATGTATAAAAATCATAGTCATTTTCCAGAAAAATCTACTGATAAAGGATGAAAAGCTTTATTTAAAATTATTTTATCAGTTGTATTATTTATAACTCTTACCGCTCTAGTTATTACATCATATTCAGATATTACTGAGTATAAAAGTTCTACTCTTACATCACTACCGCTATCTTTAATACTACTTTTTAAGCTATATCCCTCATCTTTATTAAATTTTTACGGCGGTAACTTTGGAAGCTCATATTTCCCATTTATAATCTCATGGCTTTCTATAACGTAAATCTAAGGTATTTGCACCATTTGGGTGTATGACCTGTATAGCATCTGCCCTATAATCACCATTTTCCGAAACAAGCATATTCTTGCGGAAAAATCAAGAGAATATGTTCTATCTAAAGTCTCATAAGATTTCCTGAAAATCCTCTATCTATATTAAAAATTCTATATGACATATCATCATTAGAATCTATCTTTCACCATACCAAGTATGTAGTAAATAACCATATTCATCTATCTTCATTTGATAGCTTGAATTAGTAGTTTGTAATGTGATTAATTTATTACTTTCATTAAATAAAATGGACATAAATTCCTCCTATAATTTTTCCACCCGAGTTGAAATACCTTCTATAAATTGTTTTTGGAATATTAAATATAAAATTGTCATTGGTATACAAGCAAGTAACGAAGCTGTCATAAGTTCGGGATAATTGTTTGTATACTGACCTTGCATCTTAGCAAGGGCCGCTGAAAGAGGCATAACATTTTTATTTACTATCATTGGCCACATAAGATCTTTATACGCAAATACTGCTGTAAATATACCTAAAGCTATCATACCTGAACGAACTAAAGGCATCATTACAAAAGAAAGGTTTGACCTATATTACAACCATCTATTCTTTGCAGCCTCCTCTAAATCTTAGGTAATGCCAACAAAACTTTGGTTTAATAAGAAAGTTCCAAATGCAGTTACAAGTCCCGGACCAAGGCAAACACTGTATCTAACATACCCATCTTACTTACCATCAAATATTGTGGAATGATGAATATTTGTGATGGCACCATCATTTGAAATATAACTAATGAAAAGAAAAATTTCTTTAATGGAAAAATCAAGTCTGGCAAAGTCATGAAGGCGCTATGAGTTGCCCTGTAAGCACTGCTGCTACAACTCTTCCAAGTATTAAAAAGAAATGTATTCCAATATAACTGCATAAAATTCATATATATTTATTACTTCTGAAAAATTAGAGGTAATAATCTTTTTAGGAAAAATAACAAAAGGATTTACACTTGTTGACTCTGTTACTGTTTTAAATGCTGTTAATATCATCCAAACAAATGGAACTAACATAGTTATACTAACTAAGATAAGTATTACATGAATACTAATACTTGATATTTGCTGTCTACGTTTCATACTTTTTAAATCCATGTTATACCTCCTATAATTATAATGAACCCCACTTCTTTTGTGCTAACATTTGTAATAAAGTAATTATTAAAATTATTATAAAGCAAAAGACAATAATTTACTACTAACACCCTTATTATTATTTATAAATGAATATTTATAAAACAAAATTATAAAGAGATTGTGTTTTTACTAAAAACGCAGGATTGTTTCTATCCATAATCATAAATATAAGATCAAATACCAAAACCACCTATAACTCTTGTAATTGAAACAAAAATATTGTTGGTGAAAGCAGAACACTGTAATATTAAAAATTGTCTTATTCCACCTGCACCATCTATACTTGATGCTTCATAATAATCTCTCGGTATTTCTTGTAAACCTGCTAAAAAATAATATCATATTATACCTACTATAGACCAAATACCGATAATTGCCAATGAATAAATAGCTAGATTTGGACTTGAAATCCAATTTACTTTTATATGAAAATATTATTTATAAGACCAAATTCAGAGTTAAATAACCATCTCCAAACTATAGCAACTGCCATTGCACGGCTACCATAGGCAAGGAAAAATACTGAACGATAAAAAAGCTCCACCTTTCATTTTTCTGTTTAAAATACTGCTCTAAAAACCAAGGCTATAATAATAGAAAATGGAACTTCACTATTGCATATTTAAAAGTATTTACTATTGCTTGTAAAACTTCTGCATCTTTTAAAATTTTAATATAATTTTGCAAAAGCCTATAAATTTTGTTTCCTTTACCAAAAATCTCGGTTTATAAAAGCTTTCTATTATTGTTTTTATAATAGGATATATATTTAAAACTATAAGACCTAACATAGTTGGGAAATATAAATGCCCAACCCATATCCACTCACTTTTTGTCTGGGCGATAATTTAAACTTTTTAATATTATTAGTCAATGCTATTTCCTCCTTAACTACAATATCTACTTCTAAAATAGGGAAGAGTTTTACCTCCCCCTATCTTAAATATATCTATTGTTCATCTGCAAAGGAATGTATTCATTTTTGTGCCGCCGTCTTTGCAGCCTCATCTATTGTAACTTCACCACTCCAAAGCTTTCTTTTAACTCATCATTATTAGAGATTTTTCCCAAACTACACTTGCTCTTGAATGTGGTCTAAATACAATATCACCATTTAACATTGTTAAATAAGCATCTAAATTAAATTTATCTGTACTCTTAACCCAAGCATCTGAAACTCCATCATAAGCTGCCATAGTAACACCAAAAGCTCAGCCTGTTTTATTTGCATATCTTTAGAACCAAACCATTCATCAACTTAAAATGCACCCTCAGGAGTTTTTGTATTAGCTGCTGCCCAACCTAAACCATTATATGAGATATTCTTTTCCTGTTTCTTTATCTTTTGGCACTACTATATCAGCATTTTCTTTTATATATTCATTTTCTTTTAAATGGAGCTAACATCCAAGAACCTTGTGAAGACATAGCAATCTTTCCTGAGCTAAATAATACATCTACAGTTGTCTCTGACATCACCTCAGGACTTGGCATGGCATCCTTTTGTAATTTATTCACATACTCAAGTGCCTTTAAAGTATTAGCTTCATCTAAACCTGATTCTTCTCTATCCGTGTAATAATTTCTCCACCCATAGAATAAACTATATTATACCAACCATCTTGATTATTTGATGGATTCATAGTTGCACCATATTGACTACCATCTTCTTTGTTAACTTAACAGCTGCGTCATAGTAATCATCCCAAGTCCATGTATCATCCGGATATGCAAGCCCCGCCTCATCAAACATAGTTTTATTATACCAAAGAGCTATACTATCTCTATCCTTTGGTACTGCATAAATCTTACCATCATTTACATACCTATCTTTAAGTTCTTGTGGGGAACTTATCCATTTCTAATACTGTAGAAGACTTAACTTTATCTGTTAAATCTAATAAAATATCATTTTGCATATACTTAACAGCTTCATTTGAATGCATCCAGAATACATCCGGAAGATCTCCACCACTTGCACCTGCCTCAAGCAAGGTCCAATATGCCTCCATTCTATTACTTGTATATCTCACCGAATCCTCTGTGAATTCTTTTGGTTATTTCTTCAAGACCCGGTTTTTCCGACTGCATTATCCCCAAATAGCTACTGTAAGAGGTTTTGTGCTTGCTCCATCTCCTACCTCTCCTGTAAGCTAGCTCTATCTGTATTTTTGCTTTTGAAAGCACAAGCCCCTAAAAAGCACTTAGAGCACAACTGAAAGATGATGTATTACTACTAAAAAGTCTTTCTCATTATATAATCCTCTTAGTAAAACTTATTTATTTTGAAATTATATTACATAGATTTCTTATGTGCTAAAGTATATATATAAGAAAAACTTTTGTTGTAGAACTTAATGTTATAAAAATATGTCAAAAATGTTATCTGTATTTTGGAATATATAGGAGTTTAAATGAATTTAACAAAGATAAATATAGTTGAAATAAATAAAGATAATGGTAATTTTAATGTTGCTTATCAAATGTTTTAATGATTCAGACTTTAACGATACTTATATTTCTTTTTACCGTAAAGAAACTTCTGACCCACTCTTTTGGTCCTTCTGTAAGACCGACTTTATTTAATACACTATATATGTTCAGGTAAAGGTACCTTTATATATAACGGAAAAGAATATAATTTAAGTAAAAGGTAAATGCTGATAGAGCCTATATTATGACTTATTATCAAGCTTTATAAAGATGAGCCTTGACATATATTTGGTTTGGATTCAAAAGGAAAATAATATTAAACGCTTTTTGAACAGAATGTCTTAATAAAAATAATCCTATTAGTACTAATGATATAAGTAGAATTGAAAATATTTTTGAAAAGTTTTAAAAACCCGGTTCAGGTGGTATAAAAGAGGAATTTACCAGACAAGCTTTTACTTTACGAATTTTTATCTTTGTATGTCATCAGAAACCAGTGTTCATACTAACATAACTCGTTCTGATGAATTTAGTAAAAGTAACTACGTATTATCAGCTATAGAATTTATTCAAAATAACTTCTTTAATAACATAAAGGCATGATGTAGCCGCACATATAGGGATAAGTAGAAATTACTCTTCACATTATTTAAAGAAGCTATGGGACATTTCTCTCAAAGATATATAGCACATTTTAAACTAAGTCGTGCTTGTAATATGCACGGATGATAGTTCTTTCATCCGCAAATGACTTTGTTTCTGTTTATTGTGGCTTTAGAAAATAGTGGTACTTTCTCAAAAGCATTCACAATTTCTTAATCTAAGCTCCTTCAAAATATAAGAAATTAAAAGCCGAAAGAACAGAGTTTGCTCTTATGCTGAATTTATGAGATATTTAAAGAAACTCAAGTAATTTTATATACTCTCACTGTATAAGGAGAGGCCATTCATTTAGACTATGAACAGCTCTTTTCTCCTTATTTTATATTTAATTATATATATCAAACTTATAATTTATTAATAATATTTGTAACAAGCTTTTTATCTTTAGAAACCTATCTGCTATCTCTTGAACTTCTGCATGGTCGCTTTATATCTAATACTCCGTGCAGCCATAGTAGTAATACAGGAAGACCACAAACAGTAGAGACTCACTATGAGTGGCGAGCTGTGGCTTCACAAACTGTACTCATTCCTGCCGCATCAGCACCCAATGCTCACTTTTGCCATCTTTTATTTCTGATGGTGTTTTCATAAAGCCCAGTTGACCGCTAAATTGTAAGTGGCACCTTTCTTTAAAATCTATATTCCTAATTCTTTTCGCACTACTTTTTATACAATTCACAAAGAGATTTTTATATACTTCACACTCATATCAGGAAAGCCATGTGTCCTAATTCTTTCAATATTACTACCTATTAAAAGGACTCTTTATAAAAACTGGAAATATGATCTTTGCTATACATATAAAATCTCCTGCTTTCAGAAGTAGTTTACACCAGACTCTGCTGCATTAGGTAAGCAATAAGGTAGTAGCAGCACCAACACTTAGCCTATAAGTCTTGTAGGTAAGACTCACATCACTCATAGAATATCCACCTCATAGAAGTGTACTCTTCCTTGCATTATTACACACCGGAACATCTCCTACATAGCAAATACAAAGAGCGATCCTTTGCTGTCCCTTTACTGCAGATACGGAAATCCTTTCTATATCCTTATATTCTATAGCGTTTCTTCCATCTCACTCTCATCTGCATAATCGCTCAAACCGAACCTAAAAGCTATACCAACTCTGGGTTTAAAATCAGTTATCTTCTTACAATACTTGCTAAACAAATCTCAAGTTTATTATAAACTGCATCTCATCATATCCATCCCTTTTCTATAACACCTTATATAACCTATATATATCATCATTTTGCAAAGCTACTTCAATTACGTTTTTCTTATCGTCATGTATTTCTTCATCACTTATATTTAACTTATTTTGTATGAATAAAATTCTTTTAGTTAAGGATGTATTACCATGAGTTTATATTATCTGTATTTATAAGCTAACATATCCAAAAATTCTCTAAGTGGATAAGCCTGTAAACTGTCTATAGCCTCTGTTTGCATACTACTTATCGGGCGCATTTCTATGCCTATTCTGTCAGACAAAGAGCTTTTAATCTCTTCATTTCCTCTCGTAGCTATACCATGACCTACGCCTTGCCCCCAAGCTCAATAGCCTCTTTTTATGTTATTGGATTACCACATTCCTGCATGTATAGTAAAAGGTATATCAATTTGCATAATTAAATACTTCTTTAAACTCTCCCATAGGGTATGCGGCTTCATTGCTGCCAAATCAGTCAGTCCTTATAAAAGCAAAAATTCAAAAATTCTCTTGCAATCTTTAACATTTTCCATATGAGTTTTAGCTGTGATGTCTCACAGTACAAACTATTACATTGTAGTCTATTTTACAAATACCGTCCTCTAAACCACTTAATCTGCCTCTATAACATTTCGACAAGATAATTTTTCATTTACAGATAACATAGGAGCAAATCTTGCTTCTACATACTTTATGTTATCTTTAACCAAGGATGATAAACTCCCTCGCCGCCTTTTTAAAATTATCGTAAGTTTGCCAGGCACTTTAAGGGAGTTCAAATTTTTCAGATAACTCTTTAAATCCCTACAATCATCAGCAACCATAAGTTCAGAATTACTTACTCTCCTATTTAATAATTCACTGACACTTTTCGTGTCACCGAACCATCAAGATGACAGTAATTCACTTGGCTAAATTCTCAGTTCTCTTGTTTCTTGCATATCTCCTTTTTATACTGTATACTCTACTATTATAAACTCTATAATAAGCCTACAAGATATAAATATCATAAAATAAGTATAAATTGCTTATCTTTCAAGTTCTTATTTTTAATAAGTATCCACTTTACTTTTTTCTATTAGTGAAAGGTGCTGAACTTGTACCAATTCTATCACGACCAGCTTCCTAAAAAGTCTTGCATATCTTTAATACTTTTTACTCCACGGCAGCTTTAATTTTTACTCGTTCACCAATATTCTCTCTAAATAATTTTATATCTTCAACAGCTTTGCACGGAAAGCCCAAAACCCAGTAGAAGTTTTTATATAATCAGCTCCTGCTCTTGTTACTATTTTACACAAGAGTAATTTTTCTCTTCTGTATCCAAATAACAAGTTTCTATTATCACTTTTAATACCTTAGTACCTACTATGGATTTGAGTAAGGTGAGTTTTCTTTTCTACCTTTTTCAAAGTCTTTATTTTAACATCAGCTATATTTATAACCATATCTCATTTCATTTGCACCTGCTTTTAAGGCTTCTTTTACCTCATAGCTTTTGTAGAAGTTTCACTATACCCCAGTGGAAAACCTACTATGCTACAAATATTTATTTTATCCTTATAAGTATTATGTGCTCTCTCAACATAGGAGAATACATGACAGAAGCTGTCTTATACTCTATAGCTTCTTCACATATTTTTCGATATCTTCCCAAGTAGCAAATGCTTTTGAGAGCATGATCAACATGTTTTAAAATATCCTTTACTCCATACTACTCTAAAATTTTAATATTTCATCCTTACTAACTCTAGCATAAATAGAGGTTTTATCTCGGTCTTGCATTTTTAGTTTCTATAGCTTCTAAATACTTTTTAGCTGACCGCCTCAAATAAACTTTTCATCATTTGCATACATAGTAGCTCAAGACTCTCCTACTTCTATATATTCTCCGTACTTTTTGTTTATAATTATACACTGCACTAAAATCAATAACACTATCCTTTGTTTCTCTTCCTGCTCCTAACATTACAGATGCTATGCCTAAACTTTCCGTATCCACAGAATGTATATAACCGCTATATTCAGATTTTACTTCAAAAAGTATCTTAGAGCTTTTCAAACTTGCCTACATCTTTTTATAACATTAGTATCTCCACCTTGTGCCTCTACCATTTCTATAAATTTTATTGTAAGCACTACCATCTTCTATAGCCCTATTTACAAGATTTATACATTCTTCTATGCTGCCTTTTCCTGCCAAATAAAGCATATTTGCTGAAAGTTGTATACAAACTTCAGTTAAATCTTTTGGGCCTCTTCCTCTAAGAATTTCAACAGCCTCTATAACTTCTAAGCTATTACCTATATTATAGCCTAAGGGTATGTCCATATCAGTAATCAAAGCTAAAGTATTCTTACCTGCATTGCTACCTATATCTACCATCTCTTTCGCAAGTTCTATAGCCGAATCTACAGTTTTCATAAAAGCTCCACTACCTGTCTTTACATCTAAAAGTATGCAATCATTTCCTGCAGCAAGCTTTTTGCTCATTATTGATACAGCTATTAGAGGAATACTGTCAACTGTTGCCGTTACATCTCTGAGAGCATATAATTTTTATCGGCAGGTGCTAGATTTCCTGATTGTCCTATTGCACTTACACCTCTATTTTATTCACTCTCATCAAAAACTCTTCTCTGCTTAAACTAGTCTTAAAAATTAGGTATGGACTCAACTTATCTACCGTTCCTCCTGTATGACCTAAACCTCTACCTGACATTTTTGCTACTTTTACACCTAAGCTTGCAACTATAGGTGCTATTATCAAAGTTGTTTTATCACCTACGCCACCTGTAGAATGTTTATCCACTTTTACTCCTTTAATAGATGATAAATCTACCATATCTCCCGAATGAGCAACTTCCATAGTCATATAAAGTGTTTCTTCTTTACTCATTCCTTTGAAATATATTGCCATCAAAAAAGCAGACATTTGATAATCAGGAATATTACCGACTCATCATTCTTTTAATTATATAACTTATTTCTTCCTTGAAAGCTCTAAGCTATTTCTTTTTCATAATTAGGTCATACATTCTCATTTCAATTCCCTCCTATCTGCCTCATCATATAATGACTTTATTCTACTCTAAATCCTTGGGTCCAAAACCATAAGGGAGTATTTCATCTAAGATGATACTAAAATATTTCCCTACTTAGGGTGGCCAATATTATTTTTAAATGTTTTGGATTGCAAAATTCCATCATAACTTGTCTGCATACACCACCAAGGAGAACAAATATTATCGGCTTCTCTACCTTCCATAGCTCAACCACAGCTATCCAAATTCAGTTTCCTCAGATACAGCTTTGAAAAAGCACGTACTTCCTACACAATTAGTAGGTGTGTATGCCGCATTCTCAATATTGCAACCATGATATACTTTTCCCACTTTTTGCTAAGTAAAGGCCACTTTCAACCTTAAATTTTTGAATATGGGCATAAAGCCATAAGCCTATGCTCGCTTCCTCTAACAACTTTATATCAGTCATTTATTTTCCTCTATATTACATAATATCTTTTTAGAGCTTATTCCGACTGTCGTATTTTCTATATTAAAATATATCAAGTATAGTTGCCGCTATATCTGCGTAAGTTTTTCTGGTACCTAAATTTATATCCTTTTTTAATCCTTTTCCGTAAGCAAGAAACAGAACACATTCTCTGGTATGGTCTGTGCCTTTATAACCCGGATCACAGCCACTGATCTGCAGTAATCATCACTATATCATCATCATTCATTTTAGAAATAAAAGTACCGAGTTGATCATCAAACTTAGCTATAGATTTTGCATAACCATCTATATCTCTTCTATGACCATAAATCATATCTCCATCTACAAGATTTATAAATCCAAGACCTGTGAAATCTTTTTTGAGAAGCTCTATCTTTTTCCATACCCTCTATATTATTTTTAGTTCTCTGTGTATGCTCTACACCTTTTCCTGCAAAAATATCGTATATTTTTCCGATACCATAAGTTTCATATTTAGCTGCCACTAAAGCATCTAACATATTATCTGCCGCGATAAAGAAAAATCATGTCTGTTGATCAGTTCTCTGGTAAAATTCCCTCCCGCCACCTATAAAAAGGTCTTGCTATACACTCTACCAACTCCATGCTCGCCTTGTAAAATCTCTCTTGCAATCTCACAATATTTATATAATTCATCAATAGGTACAATATCTTCATGAGCCGCTATCTGAAACACACTGTCAGCAGAAGTATAAACTATAAGTTTACCTGTTTCTATATGCTCTTTTCCATAATCTCTTATAACATCAGTTCCGAATATGGTTTAGTACAAATAATCTCTTCCGGTTCTCCTTTGCTAAATTCATCTAATGACTTCTTTTTGGAAAACCCTCGGGATAAGTGGGAAGTGGATTTTTGAGATATAATACCTGCCATTTCACTGACCTATAGTAGTATCTTTACCCATAGAAGCCTCTTCTAATCTTGCGTAAACTCCTATTCTCTAACTATCATAATCAAGGGTACTCAACTCCATCTATATTTTCCTAAACCCAACTCAACATATTAGGGTATGATAATATTCAGAGTTTACTTATTTATTCTTAAAAGTATTTGAACCTTCATCTCCGAAAATTTTAGCATCAGGGACATTACCTATTCCTAAAACTATCCAAGACTATAGAAATACTCTTTTTAGTCATTCTTGCACCCTCTAAGTTTTTAATATAATCACAATAATACAGTATTTAAATATTTTGTAAATATCAATAGCTAAACCTACTTAATCTTATTAAATCTAACTAATACTAAAATCAACTTATAATTTTTGCCATAATTATTTTATCTATATATACTTCAAATAATATCTAAAGACTTGATTTTATTTTCCTTTTGCTAATAGTCTTTGATTTTTAGTTCTGTGAATTTTCTCAAATCTAATTTTCATCAAAAGGGAGAAAAGAAAAATGTCTAAAAACTTGGTTTTACATCAAGAGATTACTTACTTAGTATCCAACATCTTTTCGCTATGTTTGGTGCTACTGTATTAGTTCCTCTTATCACAGGACTAAATCCTCTGCCCTCTTTGGGCGCGGTGTAGGTGCTCCGATTTTCACTATGCCAGTTTTTAAGTTCCTATTCTTGGTTCTTAGCTAGCCGTAACAGCTGTTTATTAAACCGAGGGAGTATTGTCATATCAAATGTTCCTCTTTGCTCAAGGCGGTATTATCGCAGCCGTTTTGTCTGTCATTCTCGGCTATCGCATATTTTATCGGTGCTGAAAAATCAAAAAGTATTCCCACCTGTTGTTACAGGACATGGTAGTGTGGTTATAGGTACGACTTGGCGGGAACTGCTATTACAGACCTACAGGAGTCGCGGTCTTGCAAACGGATTTACTCCTTTAGTTGCTATGCTAATTTGGCATGATTTCATTATTAATTGTTATACTTTGGTCAATTTTTGCAAAAGGCTTCTTTAAAACTGGTTCCTATTCTTACAAACGGTATTGTTTTCGGATATATCCTGCGTCTCTCTCAGGGCTTGTTTTATTCCATATGAACTCTGAGTTATAGCTAACTCTCGTGGATAAACATACCATTCAAGACATTAGATTCAAATGGTGTTCCTTTTATAGGTTTACAAAATTTGAACTTGCGCTGCCAATAGCTCCTATAGCCTTAGTTACTTTCATGGAGCATATAGGAGATATTACTAACTCTACAGTAGTTGGTAAAGATTTCTTAAAAGATCCCGCCACTATGAACTTTACTTGGGACGGTCTTTACTATGTTCCCAGGTCTTGCTCGCGGGTGGACCTAGTAATGCACTTATTCGAGAATACAGGTGTATTGGCTACAACTAAGATTATGATCCTAGATTACTTAGACTTACTGCTGTTTTGCTATTCATCGGTCTTGGAAAAGTCGAGTGCTATACTTCAAACTATTCCTGATCCTGTTAAAGGTGGTGTAGAAGTAATCTTATTCGAGTATGATTGCAGCTGTCAGGTATTCGTTCCCTTGCTGAATCTAATTTAGATTTTCACACTCAAGAAATTTAACTATAAGTTGGTCTAATTCTGTGTTGGACTCGGTTTCTCAAAACTTAGGTGGTATAAATATTAATTTTGAGTGCTTATGTGCTTAATATATCAGGTTTATTTACTGGCTGTTCTAGTCGGTGTTCTTATGAACTTAATTTTACCGGATGTTGATGATGCTAAATAAACTTTTTGGAAAGGATATTATGGATAATGTATTTTTAATTCTCATCCACTTGTCTACAACACAAAATATCACTTCTTCGTGATAAAAAGCACGGGAACTTACGAGTTCCGTTCTCTAGTTGGAGAGATGGTATGCTTGGGATATGAGGCTCTTAGCGATCTACCTACAGAAGAAATGAGAGATAACTACTCCTATTGAAACTTGTGACTCCGGTTGTCTCCGGTGAAAACTTGCTATTGTTCCTCATGACATTACTGCAGGTCTTGGATGGTTGACGGAATAACAGCTCTGTTCCATCTACACTAGGACCATATAGGTCTTTATAGAGATGAAAAGACTTTTGAGCCACATGAGTATTATTGCAAACTTCCCAGCCATAGAGGAAAGAACTATAGTTATTTACAGATCCTACTACTTGCAACAGGCGGTTCTGCTATTGATGCTATTACTCAATCACACGGCGGTAAGAATATTAAATCTATGCTGTATCATAGCTTCTCCTGAGGTCTTGAAAAAATTGAGCTGCACATCCGGATACAAATATACGTTGGGTCATCTTGATAGAGAACTTAATGAAAAGCAAATATATTTGTCCGGGTCTTGGTGATGCCGGAGATAGTCTTCGAACTAAATAGATTTTCATTAAAGTTCTATACTAAATTTTTAGAATTAGTTAAATAAAAGTATTATAATAGAAGTCGTCAAAGTTTTAATAACATGAGCGACTTCTTTTCTAAGACTCATATAAACTTATCTTTTGAGTATTTTTGCTATACTACTTTTTAGTTTATATTTTGAAAGGATATTTTATGACACTAGAAAACATAAGAAAGTTTAGTGAAAAACTTTCTTCTCTGCATAGATACTACCATTTTGGAAAACAACTTATAGTATTTATCATTTCATATGCCTATGCTTGAAGCCAGAGGTGGACTTATAGCAGCTTCTATAATTAAATTAGATATTATGCAGAGTATAGTTATTGCATTTATAGGTAATATTATCCCTTTAATCTTAAATTATCTTTGCTTTGATAAAAATTCTATATTTTTATGAGAAAATCTAATTTGAAATTTTGAATAAATTTAGCTTCTATAGATGCTAAAAATAGCAAACATAAAGATACTATGAAAAATATGATTTTTGGGGCTTGGGCTTTGTAGGTATTTCACTACGGAACAGGTGCTTGGACAGGTTGCATTATAGCTTCCGCTCTTTCAGATGGATAAGAAAAAGGCACTTTTTCATCTATAATAGGGTGTAATTATCGCTACTGCTGTCATGAAGTATGTTTTTCCTTTGGAATATTAGCAAGATTTATACAATAAATATTTTTCTTTATTATAGATGGTGTATAGAATCTTTCATATAAAAGCTATATAAAAGTTATATATTTTATTTCAGTTAATAAATATTTTTTACTATAATAAAAATACAACTTTTATATGATATATATTATCTCTTATATATAAATATAAGAGATAGAAAAATTTTATGTAAATTCTTTTTAAAACAAAATTTATTATAAGTTCTTAATATTACTTAGCTCTCAACTCATCTAAGCCTAATTGTAAAGCTCCCATAAGACCTTGATTATCATTTAAAGATGCCGGAACTATCATACTCATCAAGATTATCTATCTCTTTAGTAACAAGATATCCATTATTTATCTTTTTAACTTCTTCTCTTATAAGTGGGAATAAAATTTCTTGGTGCATAACTCCACCACCAGAATAATAATCTCAGGAGATAAAGTTAAAATAAGCGAATATATTACTGTGCAAGATAATAAGCTTCTAATTCCCATACCTTTTTATCTTCTGCAGTTCTATACCTTTTTCCCCATCTGGCTTCTATAGCAGGACCGCAAGCAAGCCCTCTAAACAGCTTCCATGTACAGGGCATTGTCCTGCAAAGTATCTTCAGGATGTCTGGTCATTTTTATATGACCTGCTTCAGGGTGCATCATACCGTGCAAGAGTTTTCCATTTGATAAAACTCCCATACCCACACCTGTTCCTATAGTAATATAGACTGCATTTTCCTTATTCTTAGCTATTCCGAAAGTATGTTCTCCTAGTAGAGAACCATTAACATCTGTATCAAAGCCTATTGGTACATTCAATGCTTTTTAAACTACCAACTATATCAAAATTTCTCCAAGCAAGTTTTGGTGTATTTGTTATATACCCATAGGTTTCTGACTTTCTATTTAAATCTATAGGGCCAAAACAACCTATCCCTAAGGCTTCTATATTTTTATCTTTAAAAATATTCCAATATTTTAGAATTGTATCCTCCGAGTGCCTGTCGGTATCGAGATCTGCTCTTTAATATTTCCATTTTCATCTCCAATAGCACAAACCATCTTTGTTCACCGGCCTAAAGCTCAAGTATCATCGCTTTTTACCTCTTCTTATAAACTTCTATGCTTTTACTTATAAATTATAATATACTATATATCTTTTTCAAGATTTCTTCTACAGCTTCTTTTATATCTTTAGCTATTATATCAGCCTCAAACTCATACTTCCCATCTTTTCCTGCACTTCCTGTTAAAACTAGAGCCGACTTTAGACCTGCTCTCTTTCCTAATTCCATATCCAAACTACTGTCACCTACTATCCATGAAGAAGAAAGATCTATATTAAATCTGCAAACTGCTTTTTCTATCATACCTATTTTAGGTTTTCTACATTTCACAGTCAATCTTATAGAGAGATTTTTCTTCGGAAAACCTTTGTCAGGATGATGTGGACAATAGTAAACTTCATCAGCAAAAAGCTCCCTCTTTGCCCAGTAAACTCTTCATCTTTTTATGAATATAATCTATATCCGAACACTCACACAAACCTCTGGCAACAGAAGGTTGATTTGTTACAACTATAGCAAGATAACCGGAAGTATTAATCATCTTAATACCCTCTATAGCTCCATCTTCTAAATCAAAACTCATTTTCTTTTGATATAAAACCTCTGTATTTATTTATGGTTCCATCTCTATCTAAAAATTGCTTTTTGTTTTATTTGCAAGATTCTTATTTACTATGAGTCCACTCTCCAAATCTTTTTATAGCACTTTCTATTCTATCAACAGTTCCAACATCTTTTTACATATTCAGGTGAAACATATCCATATATGGCTTCTCCTTATCTATCATCTTAGCAAGTAGTTTCTTTTTCAAAAATCAGTTTTTATAGGCTCTTTAACTTTATCACATACCTTTTTATCTATTATATAAATACGGCATTTACTATATTATCGTACCAATAATCTCTTACATTATTTTAGAATCAAACCTTATAACTTTATTATTTTCACTAAAAGCTCAACCAAGTCAGAATCACTAAGGATGTGCATTTGGATGTACAAATAAAGTTGCAAGAGAATTATTTTCTTATGAAAACTTTCCATTCTATTTATATCTATATTGAGAAAACATCACCAAAAACCAACATAAAATAGTCGCTTTCAATCTTATCTTTTAGATAATGAAAGCTCCTGCAGTTCCTGAGGGACTTTCTTCTACTATGTAATCTATTTCAAAACCAAATTCTTTGCCATCTTTAAAATATTCTTGTATTCTTTCTCCTAGATATCCTATTATCATAAGTAACTCTAGTTATCTTATATATAATTCTTCTAATTGCCATAATAAAAGTGGTTTCCTTTTATTTCTACCATAGGCTAGGAATCTCATTTTTGGTTATAGTACTAAGTCTTGTTCCCTTTCCTCCTGCCATTATAACTGCTTGCATATACCTCATCTTCTAATGTTTTTAATATAATTTTATTCAATCTATTACTCGTCTAAACTTATTTTTGTACTATCTTTTTATTTTATCTTCTAATATTGATATATATACTCATATTAAATATTTTTCATCAATAAAAATAGCTATAACTAATAAATATAATAAGTTGGCTGGAGATTGCCTCCTGTTATATCTGCTAAAATATATATTATATTTGGAAATATTGCTACCAACAATATAATAATAGAGATAATACCCAAAACACTGCATCATCTATTTGTAATTTAGCTTTTTCTTATTTTTCTTATGACACTTATACTAGCTAATAAAGACGCAAATATAAGTAAAATTCTTAATATTATACTCATTCTACTACCTTAAAATACTTTTTATTTCTTTTTCTAAAGTTCTGTATAAATAAAATGAGATCAATATTCTAAGCATATATGATATCGCATTAAATGGTGTCAAATAGCTGATTCCACCTTTGCCTTTCCTCCACTAGTACAAGTGCCCGCCACCTTTGCTCCCTGTTTTTATTAAATATGATACAGTATCCGGTTCCGATGCATAATTTATATTAAAAGCAAGTTCCTCTATTAATTTTTATTATACATATACCCAGTAGGGTCTTTTATAGATGAAGCTGTTGTAAGTTTGTATTGCAAACGAAATGAGAGTACTTCCCAACATTCTCATAGTAAACGGCTTTTACTATTTATAAATCTGGATGCTATAACTATATCAAAAACCTTCATCCATCTTTTTCCTCATACTTTCTACATATTCTGATATGTTGCCCATCTCCATCAAATTGCACAACATAAGAATATCCCTTATTATGAGCATAAATAACTCCGGTCTGAAAAAGCACCCGCAAACCTAAATTAACAGCTAAATTTATTATATTATATTTCTTTTTCTTCACATATAGTATTATCACTAGAACCATCATTTATTATTACATAGTCCAGATTATATTTTTTTGATTTCTTCTATAACCTTTTCTATATTTTCTTCTTCATTATATGCGGTATTATAAGTAATATATCAGACAAAAATTACCTCCAATATGCTTTATTAAAGGCTACATAATTTTATTATAGACTTTGGTAGCTATGACTTCTAATTTATATCCTAAGATTTACAAGCACTTATATAAATAAGTTTAGGCAAATAATAAAAGTTCTTTTTGTTCTTTTTAAATGTTTTTATATTAAGCTTTATCATTTTATACCTTCAGTTTCAGATTTAAGACTTGAAAAAGTCCTTTTATCCATAGCTTGAGAAACACCTATATCAAAATTTCTTTTTAAATTGCTCTTTTCCTCTGTAGCTATGTGAGTGTAAAACCACTGCACCTGCTACATACTCTAGAGATTTACCTGTATTTAGCAAATTATACGCATATATCATATCTTCATTTAGAATAATATTCTCTTTGAAACCGTCACTATTTTATCAAAAGCTTTCTCTCTCATAACAAGCACAAACATTAGAACAGAAATAATTTTTATTCCATAAAGTTTGTTCTGTGGACTTAGATTTTATTATACTTTTTATCAGGATAATTAAAATTTCTGGTAAACTTTTCTAATATATCAGCATCTTCATGTAGCTATTTGTCTGGCATAGCTCAATTTTACTTTATCCGACATAGTTTTTCAAAAGATTTTCTATTAAATATTCATCTTTAGAACAGCATCCATTGTCCTTACAAAATAAAATATTTTTGTCTTTTGGACTTTTACAATTTCTACTTCTGCCATGATCAAAATCTTTTTCTATATGTTTTAAAAATAAGCTTGGATATATCAGCTCAAAGTATTTTTGACTGTATCCATATCGAGTTTATCCCAAATACTTTATCTGTATTTACAACTATAATATTATTTGAGCTTATATTTTGATTTTTAATGCTAAGAGTAAACCAATACAACTTAGCATCAGGTCTATATGTAGGTATTGCAACATCAATACTTTTCCATTTTATCCTCTCAGTTTCTTTTTATAGAACTATACGCCAAGAAAGAAAATATCAATGCTTGTGCCAACATTAAAGCCAGATACGATAAAGCGGCACCAAACATTCCAAACATTTTACTATATAACTGCTAAAGGATACCGCTATAATAGCTGCTAACATATAAAATAAAAATATCTCTTTCTTTTCTTAAGTACCAATATATAATACATTAGATTCATAAGTGCATAAAAGCCGCTACCCAATATAACTATGCCTAAAGAATTACTGTATACATGCCTAAGTCTGCTTTATCACATCTCTAAGTAAAATATACAAAGACCATTTTACCTAATATTACAAAGCCAAAGAATAGCAAGTAAAGTAGAAACAAATATCATAGCTGAAATTTTTGAGTACTGTGCGAGTTTAATTTTCTATCATCTTTGTATCATAAAAACTTGCATATATTGCTAAGTATAGGTCTTATAGTGAAACCTGCCATTAAATTTATTATAGAAGTAGGAATAAATATGGTACTGTAATAACTATTATAAACTCCACCTAAAACTAGAATTTACTGCAAATTTTCAGAGGCGGCAAATCATGATAAATCCAGAAACTGACACAAATAACCACTTGCTTTTTGAAAGAGTTCTATTACTTACTGGCTTATTAAAATTTAGATAGGTTTTCCATATACATGAGGCCTTATAGTGAGATATAAATACAAACTCTAAAGCGATACCAAAAAGGCTATACCGGAAATGATAATGTCTTTAGTAAAGTTATAAAAAGCAAAAATATGCCAAGACTAAGTAAGTCCTAAAAAGCTAAAGCTTTTTGCTCCTATAAAAGCTTTCCTTTCTTTTACCATTCTGATTCATAGCATCTCATGTGGCATCAAAAACTTTATATCAAAATCATTAATATATACTGTAAACTCTATATAATTTCATAGCCTTAAATATTGTATATATTATTCCAAGTATTATAGCAATCAAGCTGGTAATTAATCTAGCCTTAAATAATCTCCAAATCCATATTCATAGGATGTATCCGTTGTTGTATGGTCTTATTCCAAAATATGGAGTATGTAAAGTTGCTGCCCTAAAGTGGAAAAAGCAAAGAAAAAATATTCACTACAGTAGCACCCTAGAAATAAAAACTACTGTCTATTCCTATGCACATACTGACCATGGCATAGCTCAAACTTCCAAGCATGTTCCTCAGTACGTTTCTTTTGCTCTACTCTCTCATCACTTCCATACATCCAATCTAGATATAATGTCCATCTATCTTCCATTTCAATTCTAAATTTCTACTATATTTATATCTTTTAGCATAAAATTTTATTTATTGCTAGGTACCAAGTATTTTTATCTATAGTTTTTCCTTCTAAAAGCTCTTTTTATTATTTTTACTATATTTACACCCGCTTTGTGGGTAAAAGGATATCCTCCACAAATCTTGCATTCATATCTATAACAAAAATACCCTTATCATTTAGAATGAGATCCAAGTCCATATTTGCTATATGCCTAGTTTTATCTGCTGTTCTTTTACAAAAATCTTTAATAATGGAAAATGAACTATTTTGGCTATATCTGTTTCACCCTGAACTACTATAGCCAATTTTTCTTTACTATAGTTGTTATGTAATTCCCTCCAAGTCATTTACTATATCAAGTCCGTATTCCTATACCTTCTATCAATTCCTGAATTAATATACTATTTTCTATATCTTTGCCTTTTGCTTCATACCTAAGATAAGATTTATCTATGTCCTTTCTTATCTTTTTGTAGAAATATTTCGCTTCCTCGTATTCATCACTATATATATTCCCAAAACTTCCCATACCCCATCTAGACTTTTAATATGAATCGCTATCTTATATTATGTTTTTAATATATTCATCTTCTATAGAAAGACCATATATATAGTATCATTATTTTTCAAAAATTTTATTCATCTTATACTTATCATTGCATACTTCTATAATAGATAAATCACTAAGTATAAGTTTTCACCTAAGTTCTCAAAACTTATCTTTATTATAAGCTAAGATAGGTAAATCCATATCAAATAAAGGATACCCAGAATATTTTATCTTCTCTACATATTTCTAACAAGGAAGATAGTTTCTTCATATATCATGGGACTGATATATGATTTTGTCTCCCACGGATAAAGCTGTACTTTATTCACTGGAGTTCAGTACAAATTATCTTACTATTATCTCCAAATTCTTTTTAAAATAATCTACCAGATAGGCTCTTCTTCCTACACTTGTTAGTAAAACATTCATCTCATTTTTCCCTTATCTTTTTATAAAAATTATTTTAACACTAAAATCTTCTATCAAACTACATATTTCATTCACTATATCCAAATCCAAATCAGGATATATAGGCCAAACACAATACTGATTTTGATATTTTTGCTTGCTATCTTTGTATCACCTTTTTCTAAAGCTCTCAGTAGCACTCCAAAGCTCATTTATACAAGGATAGAAATATTTTTCTGGTGTAGATGTTATGTTCATCTAATTTATCATATAAAATATCTCTATCAAGTCCATAAATATCCTTATCTATAACTATAGGAAAATATGCTAATTATATTCTATATCTTCTCTATATTTGTTACATCTGCCTCCTGTATCTTTAAAAGTTTTTCTAAATACTTATTTGCAATGGTTTTTCTTTTTCTATCAAGTATTTTATATATTTTCAAAATTACATAAGCCCATAGCCGCCTGAAAACTCATTCATTTTTGCATTGCTTCCTATAAATCGTAATACATTTTCCTTATCTGCAATACCAAAATTTTTAAAAATATAATTTTTCGTGTAAAACTTTCATCTCCACCACTATGGCTCCACCTCTATAGTGTATATACCTTAGTTGCGCGGAAACTAAACAGTACTTGCATACCCTAAATTAACGGCAGATTTATCCTTATAAGTTTCCAGAAAAGCATGAGCTGCATCCTTATATAAGTTTTATATTATATTTTTGCTATTTCCTCCAGCTTTTCATTATCACAAATATTTCCATAAACATGAACAGCTAAGATAGCACTGGTTTTATCTGTTATCAAAGCCTCTATTTTACTTGGATCTATAGTAAAATCATCTTCTTTTATATCACAAAATACGGGTTTTATACCATTTCTAACCAAGGCATGGGTAGTAGATGCAAAAGTAAAGGTGTTGCTATGACTTCACCTTTTAATTCTAATGCTTGTATGAGAAGTTCTAGAGCTAAATGTCCATTTACAAATAGGCTTAGATTATTTGTATCTAGATTTTCTTTTAGTTTTCTTCTAATTTATTATCATACTTCCCATATTTGTAGCAAGCATTATCAAATATCTCACTTGCTGGTTCAAAAGAAATCTTCTTTTTAGGGTAAAGCAGCTTTGTTACAAAATCTCTCCTACTCATTTTCTTCTCAGTAAAACTTTAAATGATTTACTAAAAAGTATTCATTTTTACTAAGTATTGATAATAAAATATATGAAATTATTCCTACTATAGGTAAATTATAAGCTTTTATAAAACTTGTAGGCTAACTAGTCAAATAAGAATACTATCACTGCCATAAGACTTGCTAAAATTATACTCTTACTTTATATCTTTTTAATTGCATTCTTGCATCATAGTTTAATAATTCTCTATTTGGATAAGCATTTTATAAAAATACCTATAAAATCAGCTAACACTTTTCATAGCCACTACTACCAAAGCACCAAAAATATACTCCTATAAATAAAGCTATTACTCCAAGTCCTTTTTATAATTTCCAATTTCAAAAATTTATCACTTCTTCCAAGAGCATTTATAGCGACAAATTAGCTATATGTATGAGCCAACAAGCATAGGAAATGCTTAATAAACGTAAAAATGGTATGGCAAATTTCCATTGTTCATAAAGTAAGACCAAGATAATTGTATCTGCCATGGCTACCATTCCAAACATCATAAGCAAATTATATAGGAGCTGAGTGTTATAGAATTTTTCAATAAATATCTTAATTTTTCTTTTCTCATCTTGATGTCTTGACATTAAAGTAGCATAACTGATTGAATTGCATTTCCTAAATTCACTATTATAAGCTTGGGAAATTGTTCACCTCTGTTATAATTCGAGTGTTTCCTCATTATATGCCTTACCTAAAACCAAACCATTTAAATTTTTCAAAACCTGTATCTATCAAGGAAGCCATTAATATCTTTGAACCAAAGAAAATAAAAGCTCCCAATCTATTTGTTTAAAAAATCAATGCAGGTCTAAAATCACTACATATAAATAATAATAACATCAAGGAAAAATAATATATTAGCTGTTGCCATACTAAAGCTAATACTCCAATTCCTATATGCCAGCAAAAATACTTATTTGCTCCTGAAAGTATTGACGCAAAAATGTAGCTATAAATAAACTTTTAAATTTCATCTTTCTTGATATATATGCATTTTTGAACAGATATTACTCCACCCGGAAGCATAACTATACCTAACAAACGAAAAACTTCTATAATACTAGGATTTTTATAGAATCTTGCTATGTTTGGACTAAATATATATAATAAAATATATAGACCACCGGCTAATATAAGTTTAAAAATAGTACACTACTATAATCATTATCCCTATCTTCTTTTCTTTTGTATCAATGCCGTTGCAAAAACCGTTTTTGTACTAATACATTAGCTAAACTTATGAATATAGTTGCTAAAGCGATAAGTCCATATTCTTTTAGAGCGATAAAAGTCTTGCAAGTAAAATTGATACTATAAATTGCTACACCTTGCGAGCCGCCATTTTTCCATTATCTTCCACTTGAGCTAAGTTTTTAGGATAAATTATTTCTTCCATTAAACTACCTTTATATACTAAAATTTGACTAAGACTAAGTAAAAACCGGATTTTATAAAATTTATTTTTATACAAACAATTATTTTCTCTAACCTACTTTTTATATTGCATGAAATAAAATTTCTAAGTATATACTCATTTTTCACTTTTTAATATTATAGCTATTTCTATATTAACCTTGCTTGCTATACATAAGTTCATACGTTTTTGCTTTCTTTTTTCTTTCTATAACTTCAGCTAGCTTAATTTCTTTACACCTAAAACATTACTTTCATGCTGTCTATATAAAACTAATGCCTTATCTATAGATTTAATCTTACCCTAAATATGTAGCTAAAAGTCCTAAGTACCAATCATGCATAAGTATATTTTTCAGATATATAATCTATATCCAGTAGTCACGCAATATTTGCTAAATTTCTATTTAAAATAATAGTATTTTCCTGTAATTTTATTTTCGCATAGAAGCTTGGAAAAAGAGTCTATCTTATACAAATTTAAAGACTTATACATAGAATTACTACACCTCCAGGTCTCTACATATTTTTCAAATCTGATACACTAAAGACAGGGTGTTTATTAGAGGGACTCCAATTTTTATAGTTTTAAGACTTATACTTATCTTATTATTTTCCCAAACATCATCTTGATCACAAAACATAAGATATTCACTATCTTTTTCCATATTTTGATAAAAGTTGTATAAAATTCTTTTTGCACCTAAAGATTTATTATTAAATACTAATTCAATACTATTTTTATATTTATTTTTATATTCCAACAAAATTTTTCTTGTATCATCTGTCGAAGAGTCATCTGCTACTATTATTTTGAAATCTTTAAAAATCCTGATTTAGTAAGGAATCTAATTGTTTTCTCAGATAAGTTTCTCCATTATATGTAGCTAATAAAAATACTAATAGTGTATACTCTATTATCTTGAATATTATTTTTATATCCATTTTTCTTATTACTTTTATTATCCTCTTATTTTTAACATTTAAGCAAGTATATAATAATATTTCTATTCTTATTATAAGAAAAAGCAAGTATAGTTATATATTCTTTAAACTTTGAGATATGTAAATATTCTTTAAAAATAATATAAGGTACTTTTTCTCTTAATTTTTGTCTTTCTAAAACAGAAGAAAAATTCTTTTGCTTATACTGATACTATGCTATGTATATAATATATATATCAGTAAGTATTGCTGTATCATAGAGATAGGAAGCAAATCTTTTTCCTAAAATACTTTCCTCGCAATAAAGGGAAAAAGTATTTTTCATCATATCCACCACTTCTAAGAATTTATCTGCATCAATCATTAATAAAAGACCCGCTAGTGCACCAACTTTCTTTATTTTTGATTCATTTTTATAAAAATTTTTGGAATAAGCTAATAAAGAATGAAATACTCTTCTAGACAAAGTAGCATTTCAAGCAGCTCATAAAACCAGGTCTAAGCGGAAAAGCAGGAGGAGAATTTAAGCTATCTATGGTTTATTTTTCTTCTAAAAAGCATTATAGGACTGACACAAGCTAAATTTTTATTTAATTCTAAACTTCTTCTCATTTTTATGATACTTCTATCATCAAATTCTACATCCGGATTTGCTACCAGTATATATTTACAATTTTTCATATATCTGGCATATTTTATACCATAGTTATTTCCCCAGATATCCTGCATTTTTCTTATTTTTCTATAAACTCTATATTATCCTTATCTTTTTATATATTTCTTTAGTAACTACAGCAAATTATCTGTTGAGGCATTATCAACTACAATTATACTTGTAATATTTTTATAAGTCTTAATTTTTTTCAAATAAATCTATACTTGTTCTGGCATCATTATAATTTAAAAATAACACAGGCTACTTTTTCTTTTTCATTATTTTACCTATTTATATATTAACTTTAATTTATCTATTACTACCTTTTTATAAAGCTTTTCATATTTTTCTCTTTTTAGTTTCTCATAGAATTTTTGATATAAACATCCTGAGTTTAGGATAAATATATGTACTTAAATTAATGAGATGATGAGGCAAACATATAAAAATATATTAGACCTTTTCCATTGGCTCATCTTTATAGTATGAATTATTTTTATACTTTTATAAGCTTTTTATATGGATTAAAGTTCCAAGACTTCAAGGTCTTTCATCTCCGCAAAATGTACTATAGCGGGACTTTTCTTGGCAAAATCAAAAATCTTTCTTAGGTATAATACTATATCCTCTAGATATAGTTACTAAAGTATTGTATGAATAATACTTATAATTACTTATAAAATTATATTTTGGTGATAATATTTTTATCCTATGCATAAATGCACCATTTATAGCATCTTGATCTGTAAATAAGCAATAATCATTTATATTTTCAAGATAATTTATGACACATTCTGTAGCTCTTGTTTTTCTCCACTGCTTCTAAATCTATCAATAAAACACCTGAGTTATAATAATTTGCATCTACATACATACCTATATCTACCTTTAAATCAGCATATATAGTGAGGCTCTAAAAGCCGCTGCCAAGAGTTTTTCCTTTTTAAATCTATATCATACATTCTCTTTAGATTTTTAGTATTATTGTATCACAATCCAGATAAATAACTTTTTCTGTGTTTTCAGGTAAGAGCTCACCTAAAAACAATCTACCAAGTGCTGAAATATCAAATTTAGTAGTATCAGGCTTATAAGTAAATTTAGTTTCAATATCACTAAATTCTATAATTTTTCAAATTTCTCTTATATATAAAGCGCTGTACTTTTTAAAAATATCTTGTGAAACAGAACTTATGCCAGAGTGATACTATATATATATTTAAGTCCTCTCTATATTATTATCTAAAAGAAAGCATACCTATACATAAATGCTTAGTATACTTTTTCATTCGCTACATAAACTATATTCATACATCTACCTTTTACCTTTATTATTTGTAAATTGTAACATAAATAAAGTATATAGTAAATTAAAATAAGGGCAGCTACTATAAAAATCTCTTTTTAAAAAAGTCCTCAAGAAACTAATATCTTGACGACTTTTTAAGTATAATAAACTATACAGAAATAAAAATTTACTATATAGATAATTTTATTTTTAAAGCAAAGCATTTCACAAAAGTTGCTCTATATTTTTCTTTCCAAAATGTACCTTATCATCATCTATTACTAAGCAAAGGTACACTCATAACTTTGTACTTATCTTTTAATTCACCGAAGTGATTTATATCATAAGTATCTACTTTTATATTCGTATTGAGAGCTGCTATTCTTGAGGGCTGCAACTACCAAATCAGGGACACATAGTACAAGATAAAGATACTAGAAGCTTAACATCATGCTTATTAGTCAACTTAGCTATATTTGATCTAGTTATCTCATCTAATGCCTGTCCCGGACCTGACTATATTATAAAAGTCCCAAAACGAAAAGAAAGTAAATTCATGTCCGACCCGAACTCCATGGAACGAATATCCACTGTATGAACCATCTTCACGAACTATTCTTACGCAAGGTCTAGCTACATCCAAAGCATCATTTCTTCTTACACTTAATTTATCTGTAAGAGAAGCTAACTCTGTCATATATCCTTCCAGCTCTTTAGATACTGCCCTATCATCAAGACAAAGTTCTAAGATAAGTTTTCCTGACATTCTCTCAAATACTGCCGCCAACTGTTCAAGCATATCGCTTGTAAATAAATTAGAAGATGATGATGAATCGCTGGTCTTTTCACTCCTAACTCTAGCATTACTTACTCTTTTTGGTGCTTCAGGAATAATACCGGTTTCTTTTTGCATACTCGCAGCATATTTTTCTAATTCCGTAGCAGCCAAAGCACCATCACCTACAGCAGTTACAACTTGTCTAAGCGGCTTATCACATACATCACCACTTGCATAAACACCGTCTAAACTGGTTTTTTGATTTCTATCTGTCCAAATATAGCCGTTATCAGTAAGTTGTACTTTATCTTTTACTAAATCTATTTGAGGTAAAAAGCCTGCAAATACAAACACTCCAGATTTTCCTCAGAATAATACTCTGTAAGCTCTCCTGTCTTATTATTTTTATATACCACTTTTATTTAAGAATGAATCACCTGATACTTCCAACATTTCAGTATTACATAAAACTGTTATTTTTCGATGATTTTCACATGTTCAGATGTAGCTTTTATCATTTAAAAATCATCTCCACGAACTAAAAACAGTTATTTTCTTAGCATATCTGGTTAAAAATACACTTTCTTCAACAGCGGCATACCCACCACCTACTACGAAAAACTTCTTTTATCTGTGAAAAATTCTCCATCTACAAGTTGCACAATATGCTACACCTCTACCTTTGTATTCTTCTTCACCCTTAAATCCTATACTTCTTGGACTGGCTCCTGTAGCTAATAAGATACCAAAACACTTATAATCACCCTTATTAGTACTGAACGGTTTTTATATCTCCATCTAAATCCAAGCCGGTGGCATCTGCTATAGAAACTCTGCACCAAAACTTGCCGCCTGCTTACGCATAGTTTCTGTAAGTGTATGACCATCTGTTGTTTCTATACCCGGATAGTTTACTACTTCGTTAGTTATTCTTATTTGTCCACCAAAAATTTTTCTTTTTCTAATACCAATACCTTGTAACAAGCTCTTGCCAGATACAGGGCGGCGGTGAGCCCTGAAGGTCCACCGCCAATAACTACAACATCATATAAATGTTCCATATTATACCCCTTTTTAAATCTAATCCTATAATGCACCTACCAAATCTAGACTAGGCTTTAAAGTTTCAGCTCCCGGTTGCCATTTAGCTGGACAAACTTCATTTCCATGCTCATGAACGAATTGACAAGCTTGAACCTTTCTAAATAACTCTTCTGCATTTCTACCAACATTTCCTGCACTTACTTCATAAGAAACAATTTTTCCCTCCGGATTAATGATAAAGCTTCCTCTCTCTGCAAGACCGTCTGCTTCTATATAAACATCAAAATCCTTTGAAATTTCATGAGTCGGATCAGCTATCATAGGATACTCTAACTTAGAGATTCTCTCTGAATGATCATGCCAAGCTTTATGTGTAAAATGTGTATCTGTTGATACTGAATAAATTTCTACTCCTGCTGCCTTAAAGTCTGCATATTTATTTTGTAAATCTTCTAACTCTGTAGGACAAACAAAAGTAAAGTCTGCAGGATAGAAAAAGAATACACTCCACTTACCTAATAAATCAGCCTTAGATACTGCTTTAAACTCTCCCTTATGATAAACTTGAGCTGTAAAATCAGCTACTTCTTTTGTTAATTAATGACATAAATAACCTCCTTATATTTAAACTTAGTAATAAGTTTTATTTTTATTTACATTATATTAATACCATATTTTTAAAGGATAAATCAAGTATTTTAGAATAATTATTAATATTTTTATTATATAATATTTTTTTAAACGCTTACTAATATCAAATCTTAATATTTCTACATAAAAATAGAGTAGCAGTCACATAAACTGCTACTCTAAAAAAAGTCTAACTTTTGTTGGCGTCTGTAGATTATTTATAAGTCTTTTTATTAATATCCTCTTGCTATTCTTGCTTCATTAGCTTTCAGCTGAATCCGGATAATTTATAATTACATCACTAAATAAAGAAATTGCCTCTTCATTTCTTCCCTAATTTTACCAAAAGCCTCACCCTTTTTAGTATAGACATGGCATTATCAGGATGAAGTTTTATAGACCTATCATAATAAATTATAGCTTTCTCACAATCACCGGCATTTGCTAAATCGTTAGCGTGATTTAATAATAATATATATCCGTCAGTATCTACTCTAGTTTTTATGGTATTTATGACGCTTGTTATATCAAAGGAACTACCGTCATCTATATTAACTATAACATCGGCATCAAAAATCGCTATACAAATCTGCAACTCTGGTAAAAAATCATTTGCAGCAAAAAGCTTCTTGCATAGCTACAAGTTTTTGATATTGTGTAGAGCGATAATTTATATTTTCAGCACTGGTATTACTGGCTTCTTTTTAGTCTATCTCTCTCATTTATAACTTCATCTAACTTTGAACTGATCTCATTCTTACTAATATTAGCCTCGTTAAGTTTTTCACTAATAGTAGCCAATTCCATATTATATCTATGATTTAGCCTTGCTTTCATAGTCGGATATATAGAAACATGATGAAAGCCGCTCCTATAAGCAGACCTATAGCTATATTTACTACAGTTTTGTAAACCTGTATAATTCTTATACGTTTCAGGTATTATTACATCTGTTGAAGAAATATTAATATGACTTGCCTTAGGTGTATTTTCTTTAATAAAACTCTTGTATTTTTTAAAGCTAGATGATTATACTTATCAATTTTTAAAAACTCTATCTAAAATTCTATCCGCTTTTATATATTCTGCTTTTTCTATATGCAACAATGCTAATAATAAAGCTGCTTTTTATATATCGTGGATTGGCATCCACTACTCTTACAAGCCCAAGTATAGCCAAATCTTTATTAAAAACTATTTACACTTACTAATGCATCATTATAACGTTTTATTAAATCCGCATAAATACTCATTTTTCAGCATCTTTTTGTACTTCATATATAAAAATCAGCTATATTATCATCTTTTTAAGATTTATGCTTATCACCCATGTTGCCAATGCAGAAGCAATCTCTCCTATTTCATAATATACAAGACCTAAAAAGATTTCTGGCATTGATATTATTTTTATTATATTCAAAGCTTTTTGCAAAGAATAAACTGCACTTCCAAGATTTCTTTCACCTGCAAAACTAAGTCCCAGATTATAATATGAATTAGAAATTTTTCTAATTGTCTTTTTGCATTATTTCTGCTCCTTGATTTCTTTCTTCAAAAGTTCAAATAAAAATATCTTTTGCATCTGTAATATCACTTCTTATAAGTTCATCCTCTACTTCATCTATCTCTAAGCTAGGCTTAAATCTACGAAAGTTCTTCTTCAAAAATTTAACATTTATCTTTCCTTTCTAAATAGCTAGAATCTCGCCTATCATATATAAAGAACCTACACAAAAAAACAGATCTCATCATCTCTTTTTATTTTTCAACATAGTTTCGTAGCTAAAAATTATACTATCTTTTTCTACAAAATCTATATGTACATACTTCTCTAAGATAAGAGCTATATTACTTGTTTTTCAGCTCTGTAATTATCCATTTTTGCTATATAAATTTTAGATATATATGTAGCTACATTTTCAAAGTTTTTTTAAGCATGGCTTCAATATCCTTATCAGCTACAATAGATATTAATAGAGTAGCTTTTTAGCATTTTTCATTACATAAGGACCGCAAATTTTTAGTAAATTCTAAAATTCCATCCTCATTATGTGCTCCATCTATATAAACATCCTTTTCTACCTCTTCCATTCTACCTTTCCAAGTAGTAGAAAATATACTCTTTATTATATTTTGTATACAAAATTCTTTTTATTAAAGATAGCTCATATAATTTTTAATGGCTAAAATACTAAGTCCTGAATTTTTAATTTTATATGATATTTTTAAAAGAAGCCAATTCTTTATATAAATCAACTCCCTCTATGTATTTACTGAAATTTGATAATTTCAAAGTCTCCTTTACTTCATAGGACAAGGCCTCTTCTTCCATACTTTTTCTACTAAAGGAGTATTATTATCATATACTAAACTTATATTCTTTCTAAAGTATTCCTGCTTTTTGTTTTACTATTTCTTCTATACTTGAGCCAAGATATTGTTCGTGATCTTTACTAATACTGCTTATTACACATAAATCTTTTTTTCTCTATTGCATTAGTTACATCTAATAAACCACCCAGACCTGTTTTCAAGAATAATAAAATCTACCTTATTATCATAAAAAGCATTTCATTGCCATATAAAAATAGAAATTCAAAATAGGTAGGGTGGAGCAAAGGCTCTTTTACTAAGATTATCAGCTAAATTCTTGGTATATTTCCCTAAATCTTCAAATTCCCTATCCGAAATAGGCAACATATTAATTCTTATTCTCTCATTAATATTCACTAAATGGGAAATAAAAGTACCTACCTTATAACCCATATCTATGAGTATATTGCTTAAATATGCACATACAGAGCCTTTTTCCATTTGTACCTGCAACATGTACAAGAGGTATTGTATTTTTCTTTTTATATCTATATTTGCCAAGAACTCTCTTATATCATTAGAGAGTTCTTTTCCTTACCCACATAGGAATATTTTCTATATATTCTTTAATATTCATATTATTTTTTTGAATTTTTCTAATTGTTCCTTAACTTGGTTCATCATCATTTTGATATTTTTCAAAGCTTAGCTTTTTCTTCATCTATCTTAGCTTGTGGTGCTTTACTTGTAAATTTCTCATTACTTAGCATAGAAGTTACTCTTGAAAGTTCAGCTTCCAACTTCTTTTCTTCCTTTTTGTAATCTTTCTATTTCTTTTTCTGTATCTACAAGTTCTGCAAATGGCATAAATATATTTTGCACCGGCTACAACTGTAGCAACTGCATCTTCGTCTATGCCTTCATTATCAAACTTAACTATTATTTCAGAAGCATAGGCAAGTGGTAACATAAAGTTTTTAGATTCTTCATATATATTTCTTAAACTTTCATCACTACTTACTATAAATACCTTAGCTTTTTGCTAGGGTGGTACATTCATATTTGTTCTTACATTTCTGATACTACGCACTGCTTCTTTTTATATTTTCTACTGCTTCCATTTCATTAGCAAAATCAAAATCCTTACTATATTCCGACCAAGAACTAATCATAATAGATTCTTCATCTTCATTTAAGTTTTTTTAAAGATTTCTTCTGTGATAAATGGCATAAATGGATGCAGAAGCTTAAGACCATCTGTTAATACCTTATTCAAAAGTCCATAAAGCTATATCTCTAGTCTTATCTTCTTTTATTCCATAATCTAGGCTTTAGCATTTCTATATACCAATCGCAAAAATTCTTCCCATAAGAAATCATAAACTTTAGCTAAGGCTATTCTAAATCAAACTTTTCCAGATTTTCTGTAACTTCTTTTATTAAATTATTTGATTTTTGTAAGTATCCATTTATCGGCAATAGTTAAAATCCTTTAAGTCTGCCTTTTTGAAATTATCATTTTCAATATTCATCATGATAAATCTTGAAGCATTCCAGATTTTTATTAGCAAAGTTTCTACTGGCTTCTACTCTTTCCCAATAAAAATCTCATATCATTTCCCGGAGCATTTCCTGTCATAAGTGTCATTCTTAGGGCATCTGCACCATACTTTTCTATTACATCCAAAGGATCTATACCATTTCCTAAAGACTTGGACATCTTACGTCCTTGTGAATCTCTTACAAGTCCATGTATAAGTACAGTATTAAATGGAGCTTTACCTGTTTGCTCATAAGCCGAAAATACCATACGAACAACCCAGAAGAAGATGATATCATAACCTGTAACTAATACATCTGTAGGATAGAAATATTCCAATTCTTCCGTTTTATTTGGCCAACCTAATGTAGAAAATGGCCATAAAAGCTGAGAAAACCATGTATCTAAAAGTATCTTCATCTTGTACTAATTTATCACTTCCACACTCACTACATTTTTCAGGCTTTTCTTTTGAAACATGAACCTTACCGCAATCTTCACAATAATATCCGGTATTCTATGTCCCCACCATAATTGTCTGAAATACACCAATCTTTTATATTCTCTAACCAATGTAAATAAGTTTTTGCATAAGATTCAGGAACAAACTTTAATTCTCCTGTTTCTATAGCTTTTATAGCCGGTTTTGCCAACTCATCCATCTTGACAAACCATTGTGGCTTTATTAAAGGTTCTACTATCGTTTTACATCTATCATGAGTACCTACATTATGACTATGTGGAACTACCTTAACAAGTAGACCCTCTGCTTCAAGATCTGCCACCATCGCCTTTCTTGCTTCATATCTATCCATTCCATCATATTTAGAACCTGATAAATTGATTGTGGCATCATCATTCATTATGTTGATTTCTTCTAAGTTATGTCTTTTCCCAACCATAAAGTCGTTAGGATCGTGTGCAGGTGTTATTTTAACACAGCCTGTACCAAATTCTTTATCTACATATTCGTCAGCTATAACCGGAATCAATCTATCTGTTAAAGGTAATTTTAACATCTTACCCACTAGATTCTTATATCTATCATCATCAGGATTTACCGCAACTGCACTATCTCCAAGTAGAGTTTCCGGTCTGGTTGTTGCTATTTCTACAAAACCGCTACCATCAGCTATAGGGTAATTAATATGCCAAAAATTACCGTCTTTCTCTTCATGCTCTACCTCTGCATCGCTTATACTGGTTCCACACACAGGACACCAATTTATAATACGTGGTCCTTTATAAATATAACCTTTTTCATATAATTTTATAAATACTTCTAATACAGCATCCGAGCAACCTTCATCCATAGTAAAACGTTCTCTATCCCAATCTGCACTTGAACCCAGTTTATGTAATTGATTGATTATACGGTTACCATACTCTTCTTTCCATTCCCAAGCCTTTTCAAGGAAACCCTCACGACCAAGGTCATGCTTTTCTATGCCCTCTGATTTTAATTTTTCTATAACTTTTACCTCTGTAGCTATAGCCGCATGGTCAGTTCCGGTTGCCAAAGAGCCTCGAAACCTCTCATTCTCTTATATCTGATAAGTATATCCTGCATAGTATTATCAAGAGCATGTCCCATATGTAATTGTCCGGTGATATTTGGAGGTGGCATTACTATAGTAAATGGCTTTTTATCCTTATTTACTTTTGCATGAAAATACTTACCCTCTAACCAACTTTGATATATCCTATCTTCTATTTCCGCAGGATTATATGTTTTTTCTAACTCTTTCATCTACTTCTCCTTATATCATAGTTCTATATTCATGTCTTAAAGTTTCTATTTTATTCCTTATAATAGCTGCTTTTTACACTATCATATTTGAATACAGCTTTTAAAATCTTTTATATCATCTGAATTTAACACTTCTAGTTTCAAATTCATTAGACCAAACTTCATTATTCTCAAATGAAATCAGCCTATCAACATCTTCTAAAGGTTTTAGCTCCAAGTTTTTCTAAATAAACAAGTTTTTCAATATACTTTTATCTTGCAAACATTCATAAGCTAAGCGATAATTCATATATGCATTATCAAACTTAAACATATTTGCATAGAAGCCGCCAAATTATTATATATGCTACCAAGAAAATCTATTTTCCTGCTTTTTACTATTTACTAAGACTAAAATTCTTTCAAATATTTCAATAGCTTTAGCATACTTTTTAAAAGAAAACATATAGTCGGCTTGCTTCTTTAGATATTCCTCTTTAGGTAAGGCTCTTAATCCTTCTATTTCTCTTCTATATTTTATTATCTCTTTGTATAAAAAGCCTGAACTTTCTAATATATAATAGAGTATATCATCATTTAACTTTTTATCTCTATACATCTTCAATAACCAAGTGCTAGGATTATTTTAAACTCAAAAGATTCTGATATAAACCAAAGAGTTTCTCGTCTGAAATTTTCCATAACTAATATAGGATTATCATATATTAAAATAGGCAAGTTCTTCCAAAGAATATATATTTATATCCAAATCTTCAATATATAGAGGACTTTTTAACTTCTAAGCCCTCACAAAGTATTAAATCCCATAAATCAACCTCATGCACTATTTTTGCGTCTGTTTTTCTTATAAAAATCTCCAAAACCGTCATCACTTATATCCAGAACTAAGGTTCTAGCATCTTTTAAAAGCTGGTTTTTATATCTATTCTTCTGGTTTTTATTAGCTCTTACCGGCAAAAAGTCTAAATTCACTCTGACTATCTTCTTTCTCCTCTGTTCTATAGGTAGAGTGTCAATTCTATATCGTTTATAGAATCTGCTATAAACTTAAATTCATTACTATTATTATACCATGTATCACGGCTTTTACCAAAGAAAGTCCTGATATCTTATTATCTTTTTCTATATTTATATCCACTCCGGTATTAAGTCTTCCATCACAAATACAGACTATATTAAACAAATTCTTTCCAGTATCTAATTCTACCGCTTTTTACACTTGCTCCTTTTGCAAATAATTCTCCATCATAAAGAACTTTTCTTCTATTACAAGCAAAAATTCAAAAAGTCTTCTGCCCACTCCGGTTTTTCAAAACCTTTTCCTGTAAGCAGAATTGAAGAAAACACTTTTTGCTATTAATTCCTTAGCCGCATCTGTAAGTATTTTATCCACTAATTTTGCACCGGCAGGATTTGTCCAATAAATCAATATTTATAGACTCTTCCATTTTCCTTGAATCTACATATACTATACTTGTTCTAGCCAATCTTTTGCATTTTAAGTTCATAATATACAAAATTTTTGATTGGATAAATCAAATAATGCTACTTGATTGTTCCATATCCTTACTCTTGCTGAGCGTATAGTATATAAAAACTTTCTGCTCTGCCTTATAACTAAAATATTATTCTTGCGATAGCCTAAATTAATAAAACAAGCAATAATTTTATCTACTAAATCTGCATTTATGCTAGAGACTAGATACTACTATTTTTCCGGATAAGGCATGCTTCCATCTTCCAAACTATTATCTATCAAAATTGATAAATATATTTTGTAACAAATCTACACCATAATATCTTAGACCTTCAATATTAATAAAAGTGGTTTTTTATCTGTCATGGTAAGTAATTTATCTGAAAATAGAGCCTGTACCCATAGTAAACATTCATATGCTTCTTCGCCGACCGACCATCTATCATTATCCTTTTTCTTTTACATATAATAGTAGGATATTTATATATTTTTTTCTTCGTTATAATAAGCAAGAGTCGTACTTATATCACTTATATCAACACCCTAAAATCCTTGACATCTTTAAACCTCACTATATCAAAGTAAACATCTTCTTTGAAAGAGTTTCTTTCATCATAAAAATCTTGCATCAATTCTTCCAACTCAACATCATCTTTATAATTGATTATATCATTAATAAGAGTATATCTGGAGAAAAAGCAACTTTTTATTTAATGTATTCTTAATACTTCCATTTGCCAATAAATCATTACTCTTAGAAGCATATATTTCATATTCCCATTCTTCATCATCAAATAATATTTTTCGACTTAATATATATATTCCTATATATATTAATAAAAAGCTTCTTTTAGGAAATCTTCCTTTTTAGAAAGTCTGGAGTATAAACTGGGAACTTCTCTATTATTTGCTATGTAAAGTAAAATTTGCTTATCCAGTATATTTTTCAGGGACATCAATAAATCTTGCCAAATCCTTATAAAAAGAAATTCTAAGCCAAGACTTAATAAATTGTCTAATAATATTTTAGCATATTCTTTTTTGTCTAGCAACCAGAAGCTCTTGCCTAGAATAATATTTAAGCATAGCAAGCTTATAGATGCTAGGGTATTCTATCTATAAATTCTTCCTTTGCCAAAAGGGCATTTTCAAGATATTCTATAACACGCTCTTGTATATCCATATCATAGAATATGTAATCCGAACTTTTTTTATGCCGAAATATGCTTTAACCAGTATTTCGCTACTCTTTTTCTGCTAACATACCATGCAAAAACTCTATCAAGTAAATCTCTATTTCCTACACAATTGTGCTAATAATCTTTCCTCTAAATCATAGCTCTATATTATCTTTAATAGACACTTCTAAAAAGCTCATACATAGAATTGCTGTCATTGTTATAATATTCACATAGATAATCTAATAAAATACTACTTCTATTACCTGCCATAAAACTAATATTAGATATATATAATAAAAAGATAATCTTTTTAAAAATTTTTGTCTAATATCATTCTTTCTACTAAAATATTGATATTTCTTATACTTATATTAAAAGCACTTGTATTTTTAAAGCATTTTCATAAGCTTCCCAAAATATCCCATTGAAATAAAAGTATCTCTATAAGTGCGGCTTTTGAATTATTATCTAAATCATCCTATTTGTTTTATGAGAATATCATGATTTCTTGATTCCCAAACTTCTACTCCACTAGCTTCTTTTCCTAAGTTTCTATAATAATATACTAATTTAGAGAAAATATATGCCTTAAAAACTATCTGTAAACTCAGCACTTTTTAGCATATCTTCTAAAAATCCCACTTCTCTTTCATTGATAGATGATTTTTCCAATATCTTTTTAGCAAATTCCAATCTTAATATAGGATGATAAGATGAAAGCTCATAACATCTATCAAGCATAGTATCTAAATTAAACATTTTTATTAGTTTCTAAATCAAAATTAGCATACCTATTACCATAAATATCACATTTCTAACACGATGGCGGTTTCGGAAAATTGGAAGATAAAAATCATTACCTTCTATATTATAAATATATTCTTTCTTTAACTCCGGATAAATTACGGCTACAGCTTTAATATAGCTATTTTTTGTACTCATCTTATATGAGTTTTAAAATAGAAAGGTAAATATCTGGCTAAATTCTCATCTATCATTTCTACTTTTTTATTGTTTTACTATAAATAAAAGCTAAATGTTTCTCTAATCTTTAGCCACTTTCAAACTACTTAATACAAATCTTTCTATATCATGAATATAGGACTTGTATAAGTCATCTTCCTCTTTTTGTATTTTTTAATATATTCTCGTAAATCAATGATTTATTTTCAAATCCAAACATTAGTTATGTTACAAAATATTCAAACACCTTGAGTGGCAATAATTTAGCGTAATCCTCGTCAAGGTATAAATATAATATTCATACAATAAACTTATATTCATATCTTTCTCTATAGCAAGCTCAAACCACTTATGTAAATCTTTTCTTCTTAAATCTGCTCTTATTATAAATCGACATAAAGCATAAATATGATTCATCATTTAAAAACTTCTTATATAATTTTAGTGACATATAATACGAAATATTACTATAAAATAGGGTGAAGTCCCTAATCTCTGTTTTAATATTGAGATATAATTCATCACTTATAGCCTCTTCTTCTATCCCACACATAAAAGCTTTCAATTCAAATATACCTATATCGTCATGTGAAAAAGGCAGGATTTTCGTTGAGTAAATTTATATATACTATATATAAAAAGTACTCTATTTTCTATCAAAACTTTTTAATAAATACTCATATTTTTAAAGATGGTGAGACACTAATATTTTTCATCTAATTTAAGTCTAAGCAAAATACTATATCTCTGTTTTCTTCCTCAAGACCTGAAAGTAATTTTACCAAGCCTTCTCATAATTATTTTCTATATGTAAAGCATATATTCCATGGGTAAATACTCATCCTATATTCCTCTTCTATAGAAAGTACATCTTCTCTAACTAAGTCTATTATATCTTTAGCTTTATCATGTTGCATTCTAAGTAGTATGTTTCTGCAAGTAATAAATTAGCCATTACATATTTATCGTATGAGCTGCTTATATCATCTAACTCAAGCTGCATAAGTTCCGGCAATATCTCTTTTTCATCACCATCAGTAAACTCATATTTTAGTCTATACTTTGGGGTATGAACAAATTTTCTTTTTATCTTTTTACTATAATTTTCCCTATCCGACTTAGGTTTTTCTTCATAAATTTATCTTTTCTTATTTCTATACTTATCTCTTTATCAATATATACATTTTAAAACTAATAGTCCTTTATTAACGCCTTCTTTTAATTTTTGAGCTAATATATTGATGTTAGAATACATTCATCTTTATCAAAGTCTGTATCGCTTAAATTCTTTTTATCTGTTTCTATAAAATCCACATCATTAGAAATAGAAAGTAATACGTACCCCATGTATTACGTCTTGTTGTAAATTAGAGGCTACTATCTTCTTCTATATTATCAAAATATACTCTTCTCTACCTATATCTATGTTTTACTCTTTTTAGCATTTTATGGCTATTAAAAATTCTTCTAATGCAAGTGCTTTTATTAACTCTTGTAGATGAAATTCTCATATATGCTCCTGTATCTATAATCCTTCATAAATGGGCTTCTATAAAATCCTTAAATTCAAAAATTTTAATGCTGTTTTCTCTATCTTCTCTATATATAAGTAAAATCTTTTATTGTTTTTAGTTCACCGAGTATGCTACTAGTTTTATTTGAAAATGTCGTAAATCATATGGTAGTACAAATTCTCCTGCGTTTGTAATAGCTGTTATTTCTCCATCTATCACATCTCCTACATTCCAGGTATGAGTATCTACTTCAAGTATTATTTTATAAGACCTCCAAAGGACTTGTTAAGTAATCTAACTCTATAATTACTTGAGTATAGCAAAGCCTTTTATAGCAATATTATTAGCTGCAGCTAGTATTTAATTCTACCTTGCTAAGGCTCGACATTTTAACCATTTGTGAAATACTAGTGGCTCCAGTTCTAACTCGGCATATCTACGTCTATATCACCATTAGCTAAGCGATTAATTTTTCTCTCATAAGCACACCTATCCATTTTCAAAATTACAGTTTATTCTAGCACGAATAAAGGTATGTTGCAATAAAGGAATATCTATTTTGTAAGTATAAATTTTTGTATATTTTATACATATCAAAGAAACTAAAAACTACTAATAAAACGAAAATATTTTCCTTTTTATTAGTGGCTTTCAACTCTGCATTAAGCGTAATTTTTATACCTTGTTCTATAATATCCCAAAAACTTTTCCACATCTATATCATAAGCAACATCCACAATTATGCGGTTTTTCAAATAATCAAACATATCATAATTTGACATTTCCACTAGCTTTCACTTGAGCTAATATCTATGCTTACATTTACATTTTGTTTTTCAAAGACTATTATCAAAATATAAGCACAGGTTACAGGATCGTGAAGAGGACCTCCCTCCCAACCAAATACTTCTTTTTGTGCTTTATTGAAAAATCTCATCAAATCAACAAATAGCTTAGATGCCTTTGTACCTATTTTATCCATTCTTTCAACTATACTCGGATAACAAAGCACCTTTCTAGTTACATCAAGTCCCACCATTGTTATAGGTACCCCTGAATTAAATACCACATGAGCAGCTTCAGCATCTGCCATTATATTAAATTCAGCAGCCGGACTTACATTACCATTTTGATATGAGCCCCCCATAAGAACTATTCTTTTTATCTTTGATTTTATTTCAGGACACATTCTCATTGCCAAAGCAACATTAGTCAAAGGACCTGTAGGCACTAAAATCATATCTCCATCAGCTTCCATAATCTTTTCTATCATAAGATTTACGCCATGTCTTTTATCAAGTTCTTTTACAAGAGGTTCAAATGTAGGGCCGTCCAAACCTGTTTCTCCATGTATATCTCCTGCTATTATTCTATTTCTAACTAAAGCATTAGGAGAGCCTGCCGCTACCGAGATATCCATAAGCCCCAAATATTGACATACATTCAAAGCGTTTTTACCGTCTTTTCTAATATTTGATTACCTGCTACTACTGATATGACACCAGTAAGCTCAAGCTCTTTACTAGCTCCGGCAAGTAATAAATTTATGGCATCATCATGACCCGGATCCATATCTAAAAATATCTTTTGTTTTACTCATCCTTACAACTCCTCTAATACTATTTAATCAATGAAGACTTTCTTCTCTTTTTCTCTTCTTAGCTTTGTTATCATTGAAATAGCCAATATAAGTATAGTAACTATATAGGGTAACATCAATACGAGTTGACTTGGAACTCCATAAAGCTTGGAGTCTTGACCCTACAGAATCACTAAAACCAAATACAAGACAAAGCTAAAGATGTAGTATGGGATCTGCATTGCCAAAATACATAGCTGCAACTCCCATAAATCCTCTTTGGTTTGTCATATTTTCTACAAACATTTTTAGAATATCTATTGATAAATGTGCTCCTGCCAATCCTCCTATAAGACCTGATATAGCTATAGCCTGATATTTCATCAGATTCACATTTATACCTGCACTAGCTGCAGCCTGTGGCATTCTACCCACTGATCACAGGTCTTAGACCCCAAACAGTTTTATAAAAAGCAAAATACATAAGTGCTATCAAAGATTATAACGATATCTTCTGTTATGCTTATATCATTTAATATCTCGCCCAGTATGAGGCATATTTTCAAGAAATTTTAACATTAAACCTTGGTATAGTAGCTATTTTAGGATCTGAAAAAGGTCCGTTTTGTTTTAACCATGTATATAGTAAAAACTTTGTTATAGCTATAGCAAATAAGTTTATTCCTATACCTATAGCACATATATCCGCTTTATATCTTATATGACCTACTGCCATTACCATGGCTATAAGTGAGTCCTGAGAACATAGCACACAAATATAGCTGAGAAAGCTTCCTGTTAGATAACTAATAGCAACAGCCATAAAAAGCTCCAACCAACATTATGCCTTCCGTTCCTATATTTCAGAATATCTCGCTTGTTGAGTACTTGCCACTGAGCTGCATATATTAGTAAGAGCGTAGCGAGACAGCAAGGTAATAGTCGATAATTAAAAATCTTTTGAAATATTCATCTTGTTTTACCTCCTTTTTCTGCTTCTAAATTTCAAAAACGAAGTCCCTATACAAGCAAATATTATAAAAACGGCTGTAATATGTATCTACTAAAGATTTGGGAACACTGGTTTGCTTGTTGCCTACCCGCCAGCTCCTATGCGTAAAACAGTAAACAAGCTCATAAACAGACAAATAACGTATATGACTATAGAGACTGCTAACATTCCGTTGCTTCCTGATCCATTAGCAAAGTTATTTGAGGAAATAACCATGTACTCTAAAACCTCTATGGCTCCTGCTATTCCACCTATAAGGCCACTAAGCATCCGCAGCCTTTATAAAATCATTAGTTACTCCTACATATTCCGCATTTTCAGGTTCTGCCACCTCTTATCTTAAATCTAAGTACTCTTATATATTAGCCAAATAATATCAGAATAATAAAAGCTATAAAATACCTGTAGTTTCAAAGAGCTGGGCAGCAGTATCTTTGCAGAGTTACACTGACGAACAGAGCTGTGCATTTTACAACACCTGCACTCCTGGGTCCGCTAACTAAATAATTTGTTAAATAAAAATACAATTGAGTTCATAAGTATAGTTGTACCAAATTTCCGACACTCCATAATACACTTTTAAGAGAGCCGCAGGTATATACGCCAAACAGCTCCCACTAAAGCTGCAAAGTACAAAACAGGCTATCAGAGGCAATGGTTTAGGTAAAAAGTAAAGAGTTTATACCTACCATAGCTGCTACTATGCCTCCTAAAAACACTTCTCCTCTCACCTACATTAAAGCTCCTGCTTTGGCGGCTACGATAAAAGCTGTAGATGTAAGTAAAATAGGAGTAAAAGCAGCCAAAGTAGTACCAAGTTTTAATTTACCCTTGAAAAGCCCCTCTAAATAAAGCGGCATAAGCATCTATAGGATTTTCTCCTATTATAAGTATAAATATTGCTCCTACCAAAAGCTGGGCATGGTAAAAATGATTTTAGGAAACTATTCAGACCCATCTTAAATGTGGTATTCATTATTTTACTCCTGCCATATCCATACCCAGTTTTTCTTCTTCTACCTCATCAGAATTTATACGTCCTGTTATTTTACCTTCATGCATAACAACTATCCTATCTGACAAAGATAAAACCTCTTCCAAATCTGCTGAAACCAATAAAACACCTAGACCTTTGGCCTACATCTTGAAAATTTCTCGTATAGAATTCTATAGCACCAATATCCACACCTCTAGTGGGTTGAGATGCTATTAAAATCTTTCCCCCCATACTAACTTCTCTGGCAACTATAATTTTCTGAGCATTTCCACCTGATAAGGTCTTACTTGCCAATCTATAATCAGCCGGTCTTATATCAAACTTATCATAAGTTCTTTTGCATAAGAAATTTTTGCCTTTTCATCTACAGAAAACAGCTTGCTAAATCATCTATACAAGTTGCACCTAAGTATCCGATATGAAAATCTTTTGATAAAGTCCTCTTATATTTTCTATTTTTCAGGTATATGAGCAAGACCTTTTTCTCTAATAAACTTTACAGACTTATTTGTTCACATCTATACCATCTATTAGAACCTGACCCTTTTCTATCTGTCTGAGTCTGTTACTAGCCTCTATAAGTTCACTTTGACCATTACCATCTACACTGCCTCTTCCAACTATCTCACCTGCTTTAACTAAAAGATAAACCTCTTATCTTAGACATTTCTTTTTCTCCAGTCAAATATCCTTAACTTCAAAACAGTACCCTCTACTTTGGAAATCTCTATATTTAGATACTTCTCTTCCTATCTCATCTTGGTCAATTCAACAGCTCAATGTATTTTTCTTTTCTACCTTCCTATCTATCCCATTTCTCATAACTGAAATTCTATCTGATATTTCCATTATTTCATTTAATTTATGAAATAAATACTATGGTTCCATCCTCTTTTAATTTATTTAAAATTTCAAAAAGTCTCGTGCATTCTATAGGCGTTACTGCTGTGAGCTCATCTAAAATATTATATTATGCGCCTCTGGTAAGAGTCTGTATGTTCAACTCTTTGATGGCTCTCAGCAGATGTTGCGATACTTTTTATCTAAATTGAATGTCCATATCGTACTGTTCTATATATTTTAACCATAGACCTGCCTTAGCAAAAGTCTATGACGAGCTCTAGGTTCAAAACCGAGAATAATATTTTTCCAGTACACTCAACTCATTTTACAAGCATAAATTCTTGATGAACCCATACCTGTTCACGAGTCTATAGCCAATTTTGTGAGATATTTTTATATTCCTTATCATTTACTATAATATCTCCTTCATCGCGAGGATACGTCACCATATAAGAGTTTCATCATTGTTGATTTTCGGCACCATTTTCTCCTATAAGAGAATGTATCTCTCCTTTTTCACTCAAAGTACCATATACATGAACAGTTCAAAAAGACTTTTAATATTTCGCATTCTAACAATATTCTTGTCGTCCACTATAAAGCAGCTATATTACCAAAAGCCCTCGTAATTTTCTACTACAATCTCTCTGAGACTATTTTCTTTTCAAGTTCAGATACTTTTCTACTATATCTTCCGGAGTTTATCTCCAAGTGTCTTCCTTCATAGCAGAGAAATCTGTAAGGCTAACTCCTTTATCCGCTACCGTAAGATATGAAACTGAATTACCTTTAAACTCATCTTTCTGGCAGATTCTAGTGGTCAAATAACAAGCTTGATCTACTCTTTTTAACGTAGATGTAAGCACCTGACCAGTTGATCCTTACTACTGTGATTAAATCTACTCTATAGCATATTTTCCTGCTTCAGCTGCCGCCTCTAATTCGGGACCTGTTCTGCCAACTACATTCGTAACTATATCAGCACCTTGTTCATACTGTGCAAAAGTAAGCTCTTTTCCTTTTAGGGGATCATTCCATGCTCCTGCGAATGATTGTAGCACTTTAATATCCGGATCTATATATTTTGCGCCTTGTTCATATCCTGTATAAAAATCTTGCCAATACAGGTATGTCATTCCACCTACCCAGCCAACTATCTTATCGGCATTTACTCCTTCTATATCTGTTTTTAGGTGGTAAACTTGTGCCGCTGCCGCACGCTGAGAAGAACGCTTGATTTTGTGCCGACTTGCAGACAACATTATCTCCAGGCACGAGCAGTATCTTGCTAGCAAATACATCAGGGATGCTGTGGAGCGGCTTCGCTAAATACTCCTCAAAATTTGAAGAAAGCTTCTGATAATCAAGTCATAAGCCATCCTCCTGGCTGAAATAAGATTTGCTTTCCATTCCTCTGTTTGTCCTTCAAAGTTCTTTATTTCAACTCAAAATCTTCTTTTGCCTTTTTGCACCCTCACTGCAAGAATCATTATGATTTATCTCTAGATACCTGAATATACTACACAAATCCTTTTCTTACCTTCTTTTGCAGATTCTGCTGTTATTTTGAAAGAACAGCACCTAAGCCCCCATAGCTAATATTATACGCCATCATCGCACTTCCATAGATTCTCATAGTAAAACCTCTATTAAAATCTTTAATTTATAAATTTTCCACCTCTTCCAAGGTAGGTAAAAGAACTCATTGCACCTAATTTTTTAGCCAGCCGATATACTTGACCGCTTTTATAGCAAAGGTATAAAGCTTCATCAATATCTAAACCTTTTGATAAAAGCTGTTACAAATGCACCATTAAAGCACCTGCCTGCCAGTTGTATCTATTGCTTTTAACTCTTTTTGCTTCACAAAAATTTGGTATTTTCCTTATTCACTAAAAACACAACCACTTTCACCTAATGTTACAAGTACATACACCTTTTTACCAATAAAGACTTTTGCAGCTTCCTTTCTCTTGCTTTTGTAACACAAGAAAAACCGCTTCAAAAGCTTCATAAGTTCCGTTTCATTTTGATTATAATCTATATATATAGTAAATCTTCATCTATATCTCCGGCTGAGTTGCAGGATTTAGAACAACTATATTACCTCTCCTTTTGCTTCTTTCAAAAGCATATGCCACTGTATCATATGGGTATTTCCATTTGTGATAATACATAAGAACTATCTTCCACATTATCATCTATATAAGTTTTATCAAGTAAAACGGTAGCTTCAGGAATAACAACTATCTTCGTATCTCCTTATCATTTACGTATATAATAGCTGTTCCTGTACTACATCCTTATTTATCTTAAATTTAGTACAATCCACCTTATAGCTACTCAATGTTTCTATTTGAACCTTTTCCAGCATCATCACCTATAGAAACAAGACCACATCACCTCAAGTTTTCCTATTGCCCGGCTTGATTAGCCCCTACCACGCCGGTATGTAACATACTTTTTCCTATTATAGTTTCTCCCACCAAGCGCATATCTTTAACTTTAACGGATAAGTCCATATTGCACTTCCTATAACTACTATCTTATCTCCATATATTCTCCTTTAACGAAGTATTTTCCTCACTTTTTCAGATTAATAGTAAGATATTTATAAATACAAGTCAGGATTGTCATGTTTTTCGTCAATACTGCAGAGTAAACTAAAATTTTTATGCAAAATAACTAATAGTTTTCTAGCAACATCATTGACGGTCACATATTGCATAATTTCAATATAAAGTTTTAAGGAGGACTATTTATATGACCATAAAAGGAAATAGCAGCACTTGCAGGTGTATCTATATCCACAGTTTTCAAAGATAGTAAATAATAAGGCTGATGATCTAGTAAACCTACACCGTGTTTTACAAATAGTTAAAGATATAATTACAGTGCTTACTCCAAATCAAAAAGCCATAAAATCATCAAAGGTTTATTGTAGCTATGACTTTTGAGAAAACTCCAAACCTAATATTCTTAAATGGTGTTGTGCTATAGCACATTCTTATAACGTCGTGATATGCAATAGCTCTATGGATAATGATTTTGGGAGCAAAAATATCAATTCTATAATAAAAAATTGTGTTGACGGTGTAGTTGCGAACTCTATAAGGTAAAGAAAACAGTTTAAAAGCGTGACTTTTAGATAACATATAAAAATAACTATATGAATATAAACTTAGATGAGAAGTGCTACTTCCTAATGATATAGCCCTGATTTTGCACACGCTACTGAATTTATTACACGTTTGGGGTCACTACGAAATATAGCATATGTTATCCAAAAATAACGTTTCCCGCTCTGATAACTTATTTAATGGGATTTTAAACAATGTCTTTTTGATAATAATATAACTTTGCTTTATGATAATGTACTGATACAAAAAGTCCTATACTAGAAAAGCAAAATCTTATCTCATAATATTACAGCTATGATTAGCTCCCTATGATTTTATCTTCCGACATGGAGTGCTAACATGAGCAAAATACAATATAAACTCTCGAATAGTTTCACTTGTCAGCTTGTTATGATGATACAAACAAGAGCCTGACCGAATAAGGAATTATGCAGGAATAAAAACCCTTCGCCAGCCCATAGATTCGGAAAATTTATCTGTCAAAAGCTTATGGATAAATGTGAACTCAATATCCGCACTGAAAGACAATTTTCTACACCACATAATTTAGAAAATATTAGTGTTCTACTCCTTTGCCTATTTCAAATAATAAAATATGCTTGTAATAGGTGAGTATACAAGCATGGATACCACTCTCTTTGTGGAGTTCCTACCCGCTAAGTAACCAAGCAATAAGTAATAACGGTATGATAAAGGTGGGAGTAGTGCTAATGAAAGCAATTGGTATAGCCAAACTTCATAATCCTGTTTTCACTTATAGGTAAAATAATGATGATTATGCTGCACACAATATATAAACATATGCAAGAAAACAACATATGAATACTCAGACTTACACGGGATGAATTTCACTCCAACCAGGAAGGAAACTTATATTCATTTTAAGAAAAGACGGAGGAAAAGCCTATGTCAATTCTATCCGAGGAGCTAATGCAGTAGCCCTAAATGTGGGGTGATATGAGATAAATAGTGAGAAACCTTGTTTAAAACCTCTAAATATTGTATAATGCAATCAAGGGGTTCCTATAAATCCACTCATACAAAGCAGCTAAAATATCCGAAATATAATCTCAACACGTCAACTTAAACCTGCCGGTAGTACGTATTTTGGAATTCAAGCTAGTAAAATATAGATATATTTATACCTAATCTGGATGAAGCCAAAAGCCTTTCAAGCTAAACGATATACCAAGTATGTAGAAATCAGTTTGGAGTCCTAAAATAGTCATAATAACTTTGGCTAATAAAAGAACTTTTTATACTCCGAAAGAAATAAAAAGCATGTTTGATGCTTGCTCAGATTTCAAAGCTTTCAGATACTACAGCAGGTGCTGGTGCCTTTATATCGGCATTTGTTGTGCTGTTACAAAGGTTATTCATTAAGTTCACCAGTGTGAAGATAGCAAACTACCACCTGTGTGATTTTCTGTGTGTGTCAAAACAAAGGCGCCAAGTGATGCTCTTATTTCTAAAAGATATGGAAAGATATGTTAAAAGAAACTAATTTACACTAAAAGGGAGATCAGAAATCTTCCTTTCTTCCTCTATATATTGTATGCTACTTGAATTTAAGTGAGTAATATGTAATTAAATTAATTTTCACCATGCTGTTTCTGCATTTTTCCCCTGAATTTGTTTCGGTTGCTCCATCTTCTGCTTCATCTGCACTCTCATTAAGTTCTACATGCTTAAATTTAACCACAAGAAGTTTAATAGTATGCTTTTGCAGTTCTGTGTTAGGGAAAAGTAATTTCTAAGTAGTCCATCTTTCTTAGTTACTGTTGTTTTCAGCTTTTTCTCCATTTTGTTACAGCCTTTACAGTAAATGTGGTACCATTCCATGTATTTTCCTATCTCTGTTCCTATATCTTCGACTTTGGCTACAACTTCAACAGTAATATCTTTCAGGAACTTTTATATGCTTCACTATAATACCTTTCATCGCCATCTATTATGTCTAATTGCGTTTTAGGTATATTCCAACACAATTTCTCGTCTGTAAGTTGATAAGTTCAAAATCATATATGCGTCTTTAGGTGTTTTAATTCCCTTTAGCTCATTTCCCAAATAACGCTGACAGACTCTTAGTTTAGCATCTTCTCAGTTGTTGTCTTTTCATAGTATAAAGCTACAGTTTATCTTGCTCTCAGCAAAACTCTTCTTCATATACAAAGGCGTTGTCATTTTAATTTGCATCTTTTCTTTACCATCTTCATATGTAATTGCATAGTACCAGGATAGCATTTATATAGTTCTTTGCTGACACTTCTGCAGATGGTGGCATGGTTATAAGTGACGAATCATCATTCTCTCAAAATTTGATTGAGAAAGTGGTACCGTGCCAGTAACCCATTGTCTGCTGTACATGTTCGGGTGTGGTGCGTATACCGTAATCAAGGAAATTCATTGAAAACTTATATCTCTAACTTCTTCACATCCATCATAATGGCTTTTAGCCACGGTCTGCCATCCAGTTTTTCACCTAGTGCTACCAGTGCATCCAGGTTTGATGTTCAAAATCATAATAGCCTCACCTCTTCTGCTCACTATGCTTTTAGACTTTTCTTGATCTGGCTCAAACGTATCCGGCACTAACACCTCCATTTGCGCTTCGGTGAGCCGAACTTACTACGGCATCATAAGCTGCCGCTGTCTCCGCCGGCATTTCTTTCATCGTCGGTGTCTTTTCTGGCCTGCAGCTTCATCAAGTACGTTTTAAACTTTTGGTGAATAACTCATCTTCTGTATCTTTACAGATTCAGCTTTTTCTATTTTTCCCATCTTTTATAGACTTTTACCTATGTCAGATCATATTGCTCATACTGTCTACTCCAGTACCTGTCATGCCAAATACCGTCTTCTAATTCATTTTCATCTTTTACTTTATTTTCTATTACTTTATTATCTACTTTAGCTTTTCAGTCTTTGAAACATTGGGAATCTCACTAAAAACTACCTCCACCTGAACTTGTAAAACCTTATATTTGTATTACTTTTAGTGATTTTACCTTGAGTTGAATATCTTTATTTATTAAATAATATTTGTGTTCCTCTTTTTTACCCAACGTCCACTAGCATTTTGTCATATATCCATCAGGTGTGATTTCTCCGACACACATTTTCCCTAAATCTTTTCACCGATTCCAAAATAATAGCAATATCCATCTATCCATTTTGCCAACCTCTTAGCATGCCTGAATTTGAACCTAATGTATTATCAAAAAGAAATACCATTTCATCTATATTTTGCCATTTAGTCAACATATTACGAGTACTCTTATCTAAATAATACCACTTTCCATTTTAAGTCTATAGAATTTTGTGGATGTGCCGTTTTACATCATAATACCTCCAAATCCCATTTGTGACTCCACTGATGTCTTAGCGCTCATTTAGTACTCTGCTTTTAGCTATAAGCATGGCTGTTGCTAGATTAAATCTTAGTCTATCTCCCCTAGTATAAATATTTTTGTTGTGCTAATTTATATAAGTAAGTCAAACAATTTTATAAGCAGTTGGTACTACTTCCCTACTAATCACTGCTACCATTTTTATAATAGTAAATATTCCTGTGTCAATACCTACTTGAATTTACAAAAGTTCTATAATAGATTTTACAAAATATAATTTAAGTCATAATTTTATTTATGAAGAAAGTTAGTATATGAAGTCATATAAAAATATTATCATAGGCTTTGGAAAAAGCGGTAAAACTCTAAACTAAAAACACTATGACTAAAGGGTGAAGAAGTTCTCTTAATAGAAGAATCCGATAAAATCGTGGAGGAACCTGTATTAGCGTGGCTTGCATACCATCAAAAGACTCTTGCAGTAAAATGGAGAAAAGGGTAAGAATTTTGATGAAGCTATGCAAATAAAATCATCTTATAGAAGCACTTCGTCGGAAAAGAATTTCCATATGATAGCTGACGAGGATACTGCTACTGTAATAAATGCCAAAAGCTAGATTTTTAGTGTTATGAAATAGAACTCACGAAACTAATGAAATATAAGGTACAGTTAGGGCGAAGAATCTTTATCAACACAGTTGCAAAATCTATTATTCCTGATATAAAAGAATTGATATTAACCCATATGTAATCACCTCTAAAAGCTCTATCCTAGATAAACTTCCAAAGCATTTGATTATTATAGGTTCAGGATATATAGGGTCTTGAATTTTGCAACGCTATGTATCGCCAATTTGGTTCTAAAGTTACTATCTTAGAACAAAGTGATAGAATTATAGCTCGTGAAGATAAAAGAAATATCTGATATGGTTTAGAGCTAATATGGAAGCTGATGGTATAAATTTATTTTCGGCATATATATTTTGATGATAATAAAAGTTTATTTTGAAAATGAAGGAAAAAGATTTATAGAATCATGATGCTATCTTACGCGCAACGGTGAAAACCAAATACTGATGGACTTGGTTTTAGAAAATACAAATATCAAACTTGATGATAGAGGGCTATAGTAGTAGATAATAAATTAAAAACTACTGTAACTAATATTTGGGCTATGGGTGATGTAAAGGCGGTCCACAATTTACTTATGTTTCTCTTGACGACTTTAGAATACTTGCAAGCCAATTTTTGGAATAACAGCCGTACTACAGATGATGAGAAATTATTCCTTATACAGTATTTTTAAATCCTCCTTTTATCTAATGTAGGACTTACAGAGGATGCTGTAAAGACTAAGGGCTGTACTATAAGGTATTTAAACTTCCTGTGAGCTGCAGTTCCAAGGCATGTAATGGGAAATACTAAAGGATCGTTTCAAAGTTATAGTAAATGCTTACAATGCTAACATATCTTAGGTGCTACTCATTATGGTATAGAATCACGAGGAGTAATAAATATTTTTGCTCTGGCTATCAAAGCTAAACACTACCTTATACTATACTTAAAAATAATGTTTTTACACATCCAACTATATCGCTAGAAGCTATAAATGATGTTTTTAAATAAAAAATAATATAAAAAGCTCAATCTATATATTATAAGATTGAGCTTTTTCCCTAAACTCTTTTCTTTTCTATTCCATACATAAAAAGAGCTTTTATACTTTTTAATCTTTATATTAACTTGCAAAAATAATTCCATATCATCTTCTACTGTTCCTAGAGAGCAATACCGAGAGTTTTTCTACCAATACCTTTGCAACATTAGGAGAAAGGAAAAGGCTGGAAGTGTTGGTCCGAGATGTACTATTCTTAACACCTAAGTAAAGTAAAGCAAGTAAAACTATAACTGCCTTTGCTCATGCCAAGCTATATTATAGATGATTGGTAGATCATTTATATCATCTAGATAAAATACTTCTTTTAAGCTTTTAGCGCTATAACAACTAGAGAATAGAGAGTCATTACATTGTCCTGCATCCAATACTCTTGGAATACCTCCAATATCTCCAAGGTCTAATTTATTATATTTATATTTAGCACAACCTGCTGTTAGTATTACAGTATCCTTTGGAAGTGCCTTAGCAAAATCTGTATAATAATTTCTTGACTTAGCACGTCCATCACAACCACCCATAACAACAAACTTCTTGATAGCACCGGTTTTAACTGCATCTACTACCTTATCAGCTAAAGCAAGAACTTGATTATGAGCAAAGCCACCAATAATCTCACCTTTTTCTATTTCTATAGGAGCCGCACATCTTTTTGCATGCTCTATAATTTCACTAAAGTCTTTTTCTTCACCAATATCGCCTGCTATATACTTACAACCAGGAAAACCTGCTGAACCGGTTGTATAAATTCTATCTTTATAGCTATCCTTTGGAGGAACTATACAGTTAGTTGTCATAAGTATAGGTCCATTAAAGCTTTCAAATTCTTCTTTTTGTTGCCACCAAGCATTTCCATAGTTTCCTACAAAATGAGAGTATTTCTTAAATGCGGATAATAATTGGCAGGAAGCATTTCTGAGTGAGTATAAACATCAACTCCTGTTCCCTCTGTTTGCTTTTAAAGCATTTCCATATCTCTAAGATCATGACCTGAAATAAGTATACCGGATTATTTCTAACTCCAATATTTACTTTTGTTATTTCAGGATTACCATAAGCACTTGTATTTGCACCATCAAGTAGTGCCATACCTGCTACACCATATTTTCCTGTTTCAAGCACTAAAGCTACTAATTCATCAGCTGTTAAACTGTCATTAAGAGTAGCTGCAAAAGCTCTTTGTAAGAAAGCATCCACTTCCTCATCATCTTTAAGCAAAGCATTAGCATGTTTTTGAATACGCACTAAGTCCTTTAAGACCATATATAACTAATTCTCTTAAACTTCTTACATCTTCATTTTCTGTAGCTAAAACACCGACTGTTAAAGCTTTAACAGGATACTCTGCACGACTTCCTTTCCAAGTTGCCGCATCCGGTAAATTATCTCTCTTGCTAACTCTTTTACCAATTCATCTCTCTTAGCTATAGTCATGTCTACTCTATCTGCTATAGCATCAAAATCAAAGTTAGCATTTGTAATTGTGATAAATAAATTTAAAGGTTATTAAGTGATTTACTTCTTTTTGAAACTTCTTTTCCTCTGCTCTAAGTCTAGTTGTAATTTCAGATATACCTTTATTTACAAATACCAACAAATCTTGTATAGCTGCTACTTCAGGCTTTTTACCGCAAACACCCGATACCGTACATCCTGTACAACCGGCTGTTTCTTGACATTGATAACAAACATCTTATTTTTCCATCTTATATTCCTCCTACTTATAAATAAGTTTTTCTCAATTACTTCTTTTATAAGATATCAAATATAAACCATCTTTTTCAGTAACCTATGTTACAAATGTATACAATATGCTTATCAATATCAATTTTTATTAAGTTTATATAAGTAAGCTATATAAAATTTTCTTCTATTATTTTATCGCATTTTTCACTGCAGACTCACAAGAACACAATACAAGTCCGTTATTTTTCCGATCCTCTAATCACTCTACAAATAGTTGAGCCACAACTTTTTCAAATTCATCTAAAAAGGGAAGATAAGGACATAGCTTCATCTAATTTTTGCTAAGTAAACCTGCTAAAATTACTCCTCCTGTAGCTGCACCACAAGTTTTTCTTTTTGTATTTCCCATACCAACCCCAAAAGCTGAAGTAATTCTCAAAACAAAATCTCTATCAAGTCCATGTTTTATCTGTATACGCTAAAACTACTGCCGCCGCACAATTATATCCATCAGTCAAAACCTTGTCTGCGATATCTTCTCTATTCATAAATACTCCTATAAATCCATAAGTTCTTCTATATCCAGTATATGTATCTTATCTTTTTCTACTTCAATAAGTCCTTCATCCTGCATCTTCATAAGCTCTCTGGATAAAGACGGTCTGGCTACACTTATAAAGTCCGCCATCTCCTCTCTATTCATATTTATGTAACAACTTTTCCATCTTTACTTTCTTGTAAGATCAACCTAGCTATCTTTTTGTCTAAGATTGAAGATGATAGTATCTGTATTCTCTTATTCAAATAATAACTCTTACTTGCAAATATATTAAGCATATTCGCTAATATCTTCCCATGAAACATTGAACTTTCATCAAAAATAAACTCCTTAGGTATAGCTAAAATCTTAGAATTAGTAGTTGACAAAGGCATAATGATCGTATTCTTCTTTCTAAGAAATAAAAACACCTCTCCAAATATCTCTCTATATTTCTGAATATAGCCATAATAGTCCCTTCTACCAAGATTTGAGTCATTGCATACTGCAACTGTTCCCTCTACTAAAAATAGTGATATACTTGGGTTTTTCACCTTGAGAAAATATTATCTCATCTCTCTTATATTCTTTTACTCTTGCTTTACTCTCTTTTTAAACAAATTTCTATTTCTTCATCACTCATTCCTCTAAACAAAGGACAAAAATTTTAATTCTTTAACCATTATTCATTACCTAAAAATAAAAATCTTTACTATCAAAGCAATTCCCTGCTCTTAATTTTGCTCTCGTACCTGTTACTATTTTATCTATTTCTTCCAGATTGGACAACATATTCTTTTTCTTCATCGCTAGTTTCTATTATCTTATAAATTCCACCATTCTTTATTACTATCTCTTGTCAGCCCTAAGAGCTAAAAGTGGATCATGCGTAGCTATAAGAACTATCTTATCTCTGGAAACAAGTAACTCTATAGCCTTATTTCTATCTATACCGCATTTTTCTATCTCATCTATGTAACACTATAGGGCGAACTGGATAACTATAGCTGTATCAGCTATCATAAGAGCTCTGGATTGCCCACCGCTAAGACTTGTTACCGGAGTAGTTTCTAAAAATGTTTCTCCTGCCAATTTGTTTGCTTCCTCAAGTATTTTTCTTGCTACTTCATCAGGATTTTCTACCATTCTTGAGGCTGCGTGCATTTTACAAAATCTACAACACTAAGATCCATAACGAAATTCATATTTTTGCGATAATTGAGCTACCAATTTTTATTAGTAGAATATCTCCATTTCAAATCAGGCATTTCATTGTTTATAAGTATAGTTCTTTTTGTCGAGTGTATCAGCTCTGGCTGCCCATTCAATATCAGCCAGTAATCTGGATTTACCCGAACCGGTAGGACCTACTATAGCAACTATTTGCGAAGCATGTATATCAAGCCTTTCAAAATTTTCTTTTTCACCACTTTTATTATTTCCTGCTATAATACTAAGACTTTTTACTTTTGAACCTTCATCTATACCCAAAAATTCCTTCATTTGATCTATATACAAAGACAATTGTACATCTAAATCAGATATATCTAAAGCTTCATCTTCTACCTCATCCGACTTATATTCTTTTATATATTCTTCTATGCTAAGATTTTCATATCCTTTAGTTTCCAATCTATTACTTTCAAAATCACTTGCAAAAGGATATTCTTCTAAAATACTCTTAATTGTTCTATTTTTCATCCTTATCATCCCACTTAATTTTCTTAGTATTTCCCAATTGATAATCTGCACCTATTCTAGTTTCTCCAAGACAATAAGAACACATGGCACTAGGGCATAGCAAATCTAAGTTTCATACCCTGCACACTATCTATATTCATATTATCATCATATAGTAGGTACTTAATTCATAAGCACCCTGACCACTAAGTCCATTAATATTCAAAACCATAGCCTTAGGATTTACTATGCTTACTCTACTTGCAAAAACTTCTCTTTCTGCTTGAGAAACTATATCACCCTTTGTAATAACAACTATATCTGCCGCCTTTAACATAGGACCTATCTTCTTAGGTGTATTTATACCTGAAAGATTATCTATTACACAAATTCCTTTTTATATCTTTCAGATAAGGAGAACATCTATTACAAAGTCCCGCTGACTCTGTTATAAGTAAATCAAGTCCAAGCTTTATTTCCCCACTGAACAACACCTTCTATATTTGAGGCAAAAAGTGATCCGGACAAAGTCCCCCTGACAAACCTTTTTACAGGAATACCGGCTTTTTCATATAAGACATCGTCATCTGTATATAAACAGTCAAACTTAACTACTCCAACTTTCATATTCCTCTGTCTGAAAGCATCAATGGTTTTTAGTATAACTGAAGTCTTACCTGAACTTGGTGGACCTGAAAAATATAACTAAATTCATATACTATACATCCTTTTCTTCCATAGAATATATCTGCCGCCTCTTCCAATACTTTTAGCAATATCATTTGAATGTAAGAAATCAAAATCCTGGCCAAATAAATTTCTTATCCAAACCTAAATTATTATCTATCTTACAATTTGTACTAGGAAATTTTCCATCTGCACTTAATACTTCTCCCATTTCTTTTGAAAAATAAGAAATTAACTAATGGTTTAATCTTCTCTTTCATTTTCTTTTTACTAATAAAAAAATATAGGGGCTGACTATAGCACCATCACTAGGCCATATTGCCTTTAATGGGCCACTATCTTTTTGCAACAAAAGTGAAAAAGTATGGCATTATCTGAACTGCTCGGGTCCTGCACTTCTTTTAGACTCTCCATTTTTTATCATCTGTGCAGGATGCATAGAACTTACTGCTGTCTTTCCCAGTTTCTTTAAACCTTCTTTTCCATATTTAGTTAATATACCGAGCAAAACAGCATTAAACAAATCCAAATCCTGAGTCGGTATACTTACACTTGCTTTCAAATTCTCCATCAATTAAATCTTTCCATAGTAGGATAGTTCTATCACCTAAAAGCTTTCTTCATTTACCATAAATATAGCGGTACTATTCCCATTATATTATAAATACCCTTAGGATCTCTTAAGTCTATATTCTCATTTTGAAAATCTTTATTAAATTCAGATACTTCTGCGATATCTTTAAAACACCTTCATTTGCATATTTTTCCTATATGCTCTTTTATCAAAGAAAAATCCGTATCCGCAGACATATATATATCCGCAAGCTCCTTACTGCTTTTTGCCTTTTCTACATCTTCTTTCAAAAATCTAAGCCATACTTGCAGATTGTAGTTCATAATTAATTTTAATATCACTATTTTCTATATACTCACCCATTTTTTTCAAGCATTTGCATTCTTATAGGACAAGGAAGTAAACCCATAATCTTTTACATCTGCATCTTTATCGTTCCTAAGAGCTTTACTAAGACCACTGAAAGCTCCACAGTATTATTTTCTATTACTCCCACCATTTGTTTCTCAAAAGTTTCACTACATCTATACTCTTTAAAGCCATAGCAAGACTAATTGTTTTTCCAAGAGTTTTTCTGAGCATATCATTTTCTTAATTGTTCAAAACCATTATTAGCTAGTAGCTCTATTAAATCAGGATATTTTTCTGTTATATCATAAACTTTATCATTTACATCAAAATACTTATTCATATTTACATACCTAAACTCTATTTTTAGAGTTTCCTTTCATATATACTTAAATTTATATTATATTCTTACTTATATGATTAGTTTATCCTAACTAAGATAAATATGTTGTAACAAATGTTACTGGATTAAATAAAAAGCCTAGGAAGTTTTTATAAACCCTAAGAGTTAAAATATAAATTTATCTTCTTAGAATTTCCTATACTTTCTAGGCTTCTATAATATATGTTTTAGACTTTTTACTATTTATATTAGCGATATCTTAATTATAAAGATTCAATAATTTCGGGTATAAAGCTTATAAATCTCCTACCATACCAATATCAGCTACATCGAATATCGGTGCTGACTCATTATTATTAATAGCTACTATAATTTCTGAATTTTGCATTCCGCAACATGTTGTATTGCTCCACTTATACCACAAGCAAAGTATACTTTAGGTTTTACAGTAGTACCTGTTTGACCTATTTGATAAGCATGATCTATCCAACCTGCATCTACTGCCGCTCTGGAAGCTGCTATAGTTCCACCTAATTTATCAGCTAATTTCTTTAATAGTTCAAAACCTTCTGCTTTTCCAAGTCCCATACCACCTGCAACAATAATCTCAGCATCAGTTAAGCTAACCATATCTTTTACAGACTTAACAACTTCAAGAACTTTAGTTCTGATTTCTTCATCTTTTACTACCGGAGCGATTTTAATTAATTCACCCTTTCTGCCCTCTTCTCTTGTAGCCTTAGACATAACACCGGGTCTAACTGTAGACATTTGTGGTCTATGCTCCGGACAAATAATAGTAGCCATAAGATTTCCACCAAAAGCCGGACGAGTTTGTAAAATACCACCGGTTTTTTCATCTATCTCTAATACTGTACAGTCAGCTGTAAGTCCTGTATCACAATTAACAGCAAGGCAAGGTCCCAAATCTCTACCGATATGAGTAGCACCAAGTAAAACTATCTCCGGTTTATATTCTTCTATAGCATATCCTATACTTTTTGCATAGCCATCTGTAGTATAAGTATTTAATCTTTCATCTTCAATGAAATATACTTTATCTGCACCGTGCTCAAATAATTCTGTTATAATATTATCAATTTCCTTACCACATACTACAGCACATAAATTGCTATTTCTTTTAGCAGCAAGTTTTTTACCTTCGCCTAAAAGTTCTATAACTACAGGCATTAAGGCTTTTCCTCTTTGTTCTGCAAACACCCATACGTCTTTATACATACTTAGATCTTTATTCTCTGCCATTTTCTACCTCCTAAGCAATTATATGCTTTTCCTTCATAGTATTTACTAATTTTGTAGCCATTTCCTTTAGCTGTTCCTTCCATATATTTCTCCCTTTCCCTTTAAAGGAGGAGTAAATGACTTAAATACTCTTGTAGGTGAAGCAACAAGTCCGCAATTCTTAGGGTCTAAGTCTAAGGCAATATGATCATAAGTTGTTATTTCTTTAGTATAAGCTTCTACTATACCACCAACGCTCATATATCTTGGCTCATTTAACTCTTTTACACAAGTTAGGAAACAAGGTGTTTTTACTTCTATTACTTCATATCCATCTTCTAATTGTCTTCTAACTCTTACTTTACCTTCTGTAATTTCTTCTATAGCTTCTACATAGGTTACCACAGGAATTCCAAGTCTATGTGCAACTTGAGGTCCTACCTGTGCTGTATCTCCATCTATAGCTTGTCTACCACCAAAAATTATATCTACATCACCCAATTTTCTTATTCCTGCAGCTATAGTAACACTGGTAGCACAAGTATCTGCACCACCAAAAACTCTATCACTTAAAAGGAAAGCATCATCAGCACCCATAGCAAGACACTCTCTTAACATATAAGTTGCTTGAGGTGGTCCCATTGTTATTACTGAAACTGTTGTATTTTCAGGATCTTTATCTTTTACTTGTAATGCCGCCTCAAGTGCATTAGCATCATCAGGGTTTAATATAGAAGGTACACCATCTCTTATTAAAGTACCTTTTACCGGGTCTATTTTAACTTCATTTGTATCCGGTACTTGTTTTGCTCAAACACATATTTTCATTATATTATCCTCCTATTACTTTAATAACTTCCCGCTTATTACCATTTGTTGAACTTGGCTTGTTCCTTCATAGATAGTAAATACTCTACAATCTCTGGAACATTCTTTTCAATCTTATAATCTTTTATGAAGCCATATCCACCATGTAATTGTACACACTTAGCCCTATTTCATGCTACAAACTCAGAAGAATAATATTTAGCCATGAAGCTGCCATTGTAGCATCTTGCTTTTGTATCCATTAAATAAGCTCGCTCTATATGCAAGTTGCTTTGCCGCTTCCAATTTTGTTGCCATATCTGCAACCATAAAGCTTAAAGCTTGGAAATCTGCTAATTTTCTACCAGATTGTTTTCTTTCTTTCCTATATTTGATAGTTTCTTCAAGACAACCACTTGCAACTCCTATAGATTGTGCTGCAAACTCCAAGTCTCACCTGTATCTAGAGTAGCCATAGCTATCTTAAAGCCTTTTCCTTCCATTCCAAGTCTGTCTGACTTATGAACTCTAACATTTTCTAAAATACTATCACTTGTAGCACAACCTATAATACCCATCTTATCTTCAGGTTTACCACAGCTAACACCTTCTGCCTTCATATCTACTATAAAAGCTGTAACTCCCTTTGTTCCTATATTAGGAGTTGTTTTTGCAAAATACTACTGCATAATCTGCAAAAAGGAGCTCATTGTTATAAAACACTTTCTACCATTTAATATATAATAATCTCCATCGGCAACTGCTGTAGTTGTTATAGAACCGGCATCACTACCTGCTCCGGGTTCTGTTAAAGCAAATACCATTTTCTTTTCACCTCTAACAACAGGTGTAAGATATTTTTCTTTTTGCTCAGCATTACCTGCCATAAGTATAGGACCACCTGATAAAGAGTTAGGCTTGATACATAAATACTTGCAACACCGGAAACTTTTTGCTATCTCTTCCATAACTATTACATATGAACGTGCATCTGCACCTTGTCCACCTAAGCTCTTATCAATTTTTAACACCAAAGAAACCTGCTTTTAGCCATTTTTGTAGTAATTCTTCCGGGAAAGTTTCACTTTTTCTACTCATCTCAATAATTCTTTTTGTGAATTCTTTCTCAGCAAAACCCTTTGCCAATTTTTCTTATAAGCTCATGTTTCTCAGTGAAATAACATTCTGCCATCTTTCTTCCTCCTCTAGCTTACTTAGATTTTTCTATCATTTCCTCAACTTTCCAATATTGATTTTTCCCATTGGTTGTTTTTGGTAATGTAGTCATTCTAATTATTCTACTTGGCACTTTTATAATATGCCAATTTACTTTTTAAATACATTTTTATTTCTTCATCACTGGAGTTTCTTCACTTGCTACTATACAAGCTACTATCTCTTCTTGTAATACTTCTATTTTTACTCCAACTACTTTTAGCTCTTTTATACCTTTTATTTTTGCTTAATTCTTCCTCTATCTCATACGGACTAATATTTCTCACCCTGCACGTATTATCATTTCTTTTAAACGACCTGTAACATGCAAATTATTATTTTCATCCATAAGCCTATATCTCCTGTTTGTAGCCAGCCATCCTTTGTAAATCCTAAATCTTTCTCATGCTTATAATATCCTTTCATGATATTATAACCTCTAACTTGAATTTCTCCACAAACACATCTTCCATTTATATTACAAAGCATTTTATCTTCTTCGCTTTGATAATATATATTATCAGAAGATATATCCGCTATTCTAATATCCAGATGTTCTATTACATGACCTGCACTGGAAGATTTTATGTCTGTAGTATCTTTCAAAATCTGCTATACTTATACAAGGAGAGGCTTCTGTTTGCCCATAAGAAGGTTGTATCTTCGCATTTTTAAACTTAGTAGATATTTTTTATATATTCATCTTTTGTTATTGGCGAACCCGCTATAATACCTGATTTCAGGCTGGAACTTTCATAAGTATCATACTCACTCTTACTTACCATAGCTAAGAACATACTTGGAACACCATTTAATATAGTACATTCATACTCTGAAAATAGATGTCCACAAAAGTAAGCGTCTTACTATCTTTTGGCAGATATAAACTTGCACCTACAGATATGAGCGGCTAACAAACTTGCTGTTATACCGAAACAATGAAATAGCGGAACTGCCAAGCATAATTTGTCTTTACTATTCCAATGCATTTCTCCGGCTATTGCAAAAGCATTATTTATAAGACTATATTGACTAAGTACCACTCCCTTTAGGCATACTTGTCGTTCCTGAAGTAAACATCATAATATATGAATTTTTACAATCTATACTTCTTTCTTTCAAGCTTTGGAAATTATAAGATAAATCTTTGTTAAGTGCCACTTTTAAAAATATTCATCTATATCAAATATTTTTAAGACTTGTATCTTCTTTTAGCTGTTCTATCAGCTCAAGACCCTCATCTGTTTTTGCCTTGTCTGTAAATACTATCTTAGTTTCAGAATATTCTAAAAATAGATTTCATACCATCTTTTCCATATAAATTATTATATAAACAAGCTAGAGCCCCTATTTTAGTTATTGCTAAAAAAATATAATTATCCATTTATAGCTATTATTTGCCCATATTCCTACATGCTCTCCTGTATTTACTCCATCATCCAAAAAGTTTTTGCTACTATATCGGTATAATAATCAAGTTCTCTGTAGAATTTCTAGGTATATTCAGGATTATCTATAAATAATTTATCCCTCAAAATTTTTTCTGATTTCTCTTTTTAATAAATCAGTTATAGAAATTTCTCTAAGTTTCATATTTTTATACCACAGTCCGGGCTGTAAAATATCATATTTATCCCTTCTAATAATTTCAACTTGTATACAAGTTCTTTTTTTGAAATGCAGAGAAATATATCCTCTGCTTTCCTTTTTGAATTCTATTTATTATCTTCCCATATATATAAGGCTTTTGATGCTAACATCTCATCAATCTCTTCTGCCTTATATCCAAGTTCTGATAAAATTTCTCTACCTTGTTCTCCTATTAATGGTCCTCTCTTATATTCAGGAACTCCCATTTCAGTGAATTTAACAGGCAATCTTACAAGTCTTCTTGTATTTCCATTATCATAAGTCATATCATAGAAGCAATTATTAGCTTCAACTTGCTTATCTTCCAACATTTCAAGCCAGCTTTGAGCTACAGAAAATGGGTACATCTGCTTGTTTTAAGATTTCTTTCCACTCTGATACTTCTTTTTTACCCATAGCTTCCATAACTATATCATAAACTTCTGTTCCAAGTTTATTCTTTTGTAGATTCTGTATTGGATAATACTCTTCTTTATCTACCAAATCTTCTCTTCCTATAGCTGTCATAAATACATTATAGTATGTATTATAATTTGGCATACAAGTTTGGATATATCTATCGTCTTTTGTTCTCCAAGCTGCATTAAACGGATTAGCACTCTCTCTTACATCTATAGGATATTGTCTAGCTATACCATCATAATTAGCTGCTTGAACCATCATACCGAAGTTATAAATAGCACTCTCAAATAAAGAAGTTTCTACCTTTTCACCTATACCTTTAGTCTTAGCTTGATATAAAGCTGCCAATATACCTGCTGCAAGATTCATACCTACATTATGATCACCAAGTCCCGGTGCAACATTCATAGGTTTTGTTCCTCTTTGTCTTAGCGAATCAAGATATCCACCTCTAGCAAAGAAAGCTGTAAAATCAAAACCGGGTAAATCTTTATCAGGACCAAATTCACCATAGCCTGTACAAATAGCATAAACTAATTTTGGATAACGAACTTTTAAAGTCTCATAATCAAGTCCTGCACGCTCTAAAAGCCTGTACTCTCCAGTTTGTTATAAATACATCAGCTGTATCTAATAACTTAAATAAAGCTTCTTTTCCTTCTTCCGTCTTAGTATTTAAAGAAATACATCTCTTATTGGCATTTTCAAGTTCCCAAGTTGTATTTTCATACATATCGAGAGGTCGCCCTTCCGATGGAGCTGTGAATCTTAATGGATCTCCATTTGCCGCCTCTACCTTAATTACATCAGCACCTAAGTCTGCCATAAATCTACCAGCACTTGCAGCAGCTATAAATGTTGCTAACTCAACAACTTTTACGCCCTCTAATGGTTTGCTCATTATATCTTCCTCCTATTTATATTAATTTATATCAATTTGTATTAATTTTCTTTTGTATCACACTTTGTAACTATCATATGTACAATATAAGGTATCATTATTACCGAATTGTTAAGTATCCAAGATATTTATATCCAACTCCAACTATTCTATTAAGACCAACTTGAGCTATTCCGAAAGCTACTACTGTAAGTAATAAAAGTTACTATAACTACTAATTTACCAGGTTTTGCACTTGGATCAAAGTTCTTATCTATAGAAGCACAAACTCTATTTGACATACCTGCTATCATATTAACTGCTGTAGAAACTGAGCCGAGTACTATAAGTATAGAAATAATAGGTCTGAGTACACTAGGTGCAACTCCTCTATTTACTAAAATAAGTAAAGGAATATTTGCATGCATAAAATCATCTGCTTGAACATCTGACTTAATATGTACTATAGCCATAAGTCCAACTACTGCAAGTAATACCATAGCTGTATTTACAAAGAATCCCCATACCATAGAAGTTTTTGCATCTTCCGGTTTCGCAAATGGCTTAGCATGTTGAACCAAAAGTCCTATAGCACCTAATTGGAAAGCCGCATATACTATACCTTGCCATAAAGCCTTACCAAAGCTTACTCCTGCAAATGGATCGCTTCCGGCTGCACTTGCCTTAAAGTTAACTATTATGTCAGGCATTTGAACTATAATATTTGGAATATATACTAATAAAAGTCCTCCTACTATAAGAACTGAAAGTGTAGCCGCTACTTTTCTAACTACATCTGTACCATATACTGCAACTATGAATATAAACACTCCTGTAAATATTGTTCCAAAACCAATGTGGAATATGGAAAGCTGAGTGCATAGTATCCACTCCTGTAGCAAATGCAGCTGCCGGAGCAACACAAATTGTTACCAAATAAACCAACTCATATAGATTAGAAAAATGAATGATAAGGTTTTCCGGTTCTCTCACCAAAAGCATTATTAAATGTGTAAAAACTCTTATTAAAACTATTATAGTTATAAAAGCTCATGCTTTCTAGCATATTTTAAAGCATACCACTGGTAAAAACGCACCTAAAAACTGTGTCATTACACATGTAAGTATAGCCCAAAAACCAAACTTAACGAAGAAAGCTCTTAATTGGTTTCTGAAGCAAAAACCGCCACCAAATTGTGTTGTAAACCATACGAATGCTACGCCCATAATTACGGGCATTTTTGTTCTTGTCAATCATAAAAATTAACCCCTTTTATTATATTATATTTTTAACCTGATCTTTCAGGGCAAAATCCTAAAATTAAAGCATTTCTGCAAAAGGCCTGTAACATTGTAGCTGCTTGCTCATAGTTAACCATTTGTCTATCAACTTCTATGTTGATATGCATTAAACCATTTGCTTCACAAGCTCTTTTTATAGGTACATAATCAAACTCTTCGGATCACAGAATTTTTGTCATTAAAACAACAACTCCACCTGCACCGTTTTCTTTAGCTTCTTTTTATAATATAATCTACCCTCTTCTTATCTCTATCATAAAGTAGAGTACAATTATCCATATCTGAGAATTTAATAGCCAAAGCTTCCAAAGCATCATCCATATCTTTTATATCAACTCTGTATTGACGAGACTGAGCAGCTACATCATCTGCTACAACCCTTAATACCATTTTTATCAAAAGTTTCTACTAAAGCTCTAGCATCAGATAAAAATTCCTGTCACCAATACTCTAGCACTTCCTTTTGCCTTTTCACCTTTTTAGTTCACTAATAAGCTCTTTTTACTAAAGCACTATGTTCTTCTTTTTAACATAAACCAAGCTGATTTGTATACATCCGTTCTTGCTTCATTACTTATCTCATACTCAGCTGCTACTTTTGAAAATTCTCTCATAACAGCATTATGCTCATTATATATTTTATTAGATTTTTGAGTGCTTCATTGTCAAATTTTGCACCTGTATATTCCTCTAAATCTCTTATAACTCTTTCATATTGGCTTTTTGTAAATTTTTATACCATACTCAGGTTTTCTATTTTTGAGGATAATTCATAGGTATAAATGGTATATCTTTAACAGCATACTTCCAATTTTGTCCCAAAGTTTTTCAAAGAATCACAAAGTGAAGGTACTATCAAAGCACTTACACCTTTATAAGCTCCTGTTATTCCCAGTTCTAATACTGTTTGCATTATAGAACAAATAAAAGCCGGATAATATTTCTTAGCTTCATTAACTTCCTTATCTGCACCCCATACTCCCATAGGAACCAATCCCATAGAATGAATAATCTCCTCAGGTGTGTATACAGGTGCCATAGCTACTACCTTTTTACCTTCTGCTAAGTATCTATCTAAACTTGCTTTAGGATTTGTTGCTATATCATGTAATTTTGCTAAAATTTCTGCCTTTGACATATTAAAATCCCTCCTTGTTCATTTCCATAATCTCCATAAGTCCTTGAACTCTGGTATCATATTGAGCTACAGAGAAATTTCTTGGATCAGCTTGATCCCCATCAAATGAAACAACAGGAATACTGCAAACCGCTCCCTACTTGCCTACTCATTTCCGGCATAAATCCGGACCAAAGTTTACAAGAACGATTTGTATGTACTAATAAGCCATCAACTGAGTTATCCTTACATAATTTTACTCTGTTATCTCTCGCTCTCTCTAAGTTTACACAGTTTGGAACCTTTGCATACTCTCTACACATTCCGTCAAAGTCATCATAAATGAGTCCAAAAGCATCGGCATATATGGTGGCAACCATATTTATACCCCTACTCTTTAATCCTTCAGAAGTAGCTCTTAACCATGGCCAACAAGCTATACCTTCAAACATAATTCTATATTTTTCTTCAGCTCTAAAAGTAGAAACTCCATTTTTATGATTTTCTTCATATTCTTTTAGTAAAGTCTCCATAGCTTTCAACTGCTTCAATTTTTCCTCTAGCTGTAACCATAACTGCCATATGATTAAGTAACTCAAAAACCATTAAATGGACTTGGTTTGTACTTAGCTGTTGCTGTTGCATCTAACCATGCCTTTGAACTTCTACCACAGATATTTTTACTTCATTAAATCTTTCATCTGACCATTTTTCCTGTTATTTCTTCTAATTGATGTATAGCATCTAAAAATTGAGCTTTTATATATGCTGTATATTCATCACTTACTTCATAGTCAGGATTAAATGGAATATCTATCATAATCATAGGGTATATCTAATTCTTTTTGCATATTCTCGTACCATTTAATCATACAGTTACATATTATTACAGCAAAGAACAAAATCAGGTAAAGGCATATTTTGCTCCGGTGCATCTTTAAGCTTCATATATGCTAATGATATTCTTGCGTAAGCACAAATGTCATTTGAATATCCATCGCTCTCGCTCTCCAAGCACATTCTCTCACCGCCACCTCTAGCTGCTATACCCGCAGCCTGATTCTCCGGATAACACACATTTAAGCCTAGTGTTTCAGGTATTTCAACCGGAAAGTTTTCACACACCAACCAATTTTTTCTCCTCTAGCTTTTGCTTCTATACAATCTGTATAAGCTTTTGCAGCTATTTGACCCAATTTATACTTAGCTGAATTTGGGTCCGGGGCAGGTCTACTCTTTTTAATCTCTTCTGCCATATTAAAATCCTCCTCTTTATACAAAAGCTATATATAAAATATAGCTTATTTTCCTCTTTACTTTTTATTATCAATATATTTTTAAAATCCCCTTATATACTTGTATACAAGACCATTTAAAAATTAATTATCTTTTTCAATCCATATATGTGCTGCTCTAAGGCACCCATTAACTGCGCCTATCACTATAAGCTATACTTGTATTTAATTCTTTCTCTAGAGCTAATCTTACTCCTGCATTTCTCGCAACTCCACCACTCATACATACTTGCTCTTTTATACCAATTCTCTTTGCAAGAGAAGCTACCTAGCATGCCACTGATTTACATATACCGGCAACAAGATCCGGTATCTTAGTTCCATTTGCCAATTGCGAAATAACTTCTGATTCTGCAAATACTGTACAAGTGCTACTTATACTGCGGATTTTCTGATTTTGCAGCCATAACTTCAAGTTCCGATATATCCAAATTTAAAATGTTAGCCATTACATCCAAAAATCTTCCGGTACCGGCTGCACACTTATCATTCATAAGGAAATTAATCATCTTTCCTTCTTCACTTAATGCCAAAACCTTAGCATCTTGTCCACCTATATCTATTATAGTTCTACAATCAGGATATAAACTATTAGCTCCAAGAGCATGGCAAGATAATTCTGAAACTTGATATTTAGCCTTGTCATAGATCATACGTCCATAACCTGTAGCAGTAACAGCTGAAATATCATCAGATTTTCAATTTTGGACTCTTCCAATACATTATCTATAGCTCTAGTAACTCCATCTGTACCAACAGTAGCTACAACTATACTACTAGCTATAATATCTTTATTTTCAGTCCAAGATAACAGCCTTAGAAGTCGTAGAACCTATATCTACACCTAATGAGATAAAAACATATTTCCTCTACTTTCGTTATTTTTAACATTTAAACCCTTACAGCCTCACTTAATACACAAAATATTAACAGTCCTCAGTAGGCTGTACTATAGTTTAACATCACTCAACAAAGTGTGTAATTTTATATCACTTTATTTTAGCAAAATTTATTCAAAAAGTAAATAGAAACTAATTTTTGTTCTTTTGACATTAACAAAAATTTTTAAATACTCTTTTTATACTGGTATTTGCTATTTTACCTTATACTCCAAGTGAGTATTTATAACATTCATAGCTAATTTTATTTTTCCATCTTTTTATAGCAGACAAGAGTTTTGTCATGTTTCATCTATTAATAAATCTATAGTATTTACAAAAGCCATATTAAAATTTCTAAATCTTGATATATGCAAAAGATCTATCCGCTATAATATTTCTGACCCCTGCTTTCTTTTACACTATCAAATAATAAATGGTAAAACTCTTCATCTATATCTGAATACTCTTTCATTATATATAGAACCTTTAAAAACATATTGTTTTTCATATTAGCATCCAGTTTTAATAATCTTTTCTCTCCTCTTCATTAAGCTAAGTCATTACATCAAAATAACTTCTTTTTCCAAAGCTGTTCTAGAATGAGCAAATTTTTCTATATATTCCATATCTATAAGACTGACATAGTGAACCCTTTGTGGGTATATATCTATAAAAGCCTAATTCATTTAATCTGGCAAATACTGTTCTTATAACAGATCTTGAAACGCCATATTCATTTGACATGGTATTTTCGCTATTAATGAGCCAGTTCCAACTTTAATGAAATATTGTCTAAAAGATCCTATATATTTTTCAGCAGATATACTAAAAACCATATTTTCTTTTCCCCTTACAAAAATATCTACTCCAAATATATTATAAATATTATCAAAAATCAATTTATTGTTCAGTATTTTAGTATATATTTCAAAAATAAATTGTTTCAAATGCAAAATCCATACTCCTGATCTAAACCTCTAAATCTAAAACACGTAATCAAAACCCGTCTTTTTACTTTTTATAATCTTATCAGATATATCAATAAAACTTCACCAAATCCACCTTTATCTACTTCTATTCAGGGCTATATTTTTATGTCTTTCTTGTTCTGACATTGTAAAACCTAAATCTCTTTATAAATTCTTCAGCATAATCTATCCTTTTTCTATATCGGAATAATCAAAGCTGTCTCCATAAGGAATCTAGTTGCCATACAAGGTGCTGAAGGTCTTGTTTTAACTGAAATATTGAGTTTTTAGCCAACTCCTTTACAACTTCTTTTGAACAATTTGCTTCTAAAAAGGACTTTTTATACCAAGTTCTTTTTAGTGCCTGTATACCGGTCTATACTGCAATAAATCTGTAGTATTAGTCCCTGGATGATTGTATCTATACCTTGTTTCTTTGCAAACTCTTGTAAATTTGTAAATATATGCTTTTTACATAAATAGCAACGATTTATAGGATTATTACTTATACCTTCTATTTCATCTCATCAACATATATTATTTTATGTATAACCCCATCTCGGTGCAACTCTTTTAGATATTTCAATATCATTCATAGGATGTAGTCTGGTATCGTACAGTCAATGCACATACACTAGTTCCCTGTTTTCCTGCACTTTTGGCAGCTAACTTAGTATTAAACTATCTATCTACCCCACCCGAAAAAGCTACTACCATCTTTTTGTATATTTTTATTATACGCTCAGCTCATTATACTCTGTCATTATATGCTCCCAGTATTTTGTTATATACTCTAAATATCTTAATTTTCTTTCTTTGCATATTTTAACTACATTCTCATACTCAGGATATGCTTTCTTTCACCATTTTCAAGAATAGACTCTTTCAATAAAAGCCTCCAAATTCCGTATTAATTTTTATATTATTTCTTTCTAATTTGTATCTATGAGGTCTTATAAACCCTTATTCCTATGGTACTGGTTTCTCTAAATATTAAATCTTTAATTTTTTTCAAATTTTTCTTCTTCCACTATTACATTTAACTGATAAGCAGGTCTCATCATATAAATAGGACTATAATTTACATCCAAGGCACCTGCCTTTTAAAAGACTATCCATAGTATAGCCTAATACCTCTCCCGAACAATCATCTATATTACTTTCTATTTTTGTATACAAAATCTTCTTTTACAAACGATCTATTATCCTTTTCTTCATATTCTATAATCATAGCTCTAAGTATACCGGCAGTAGAATACTCCCTTTTTCCACCACCTAAACCAACTTTTTACTATATTAAATTATCCGGTAAGGTTTCACCGGTTTTTATAGACGCTACTATAGCCGCACCGTGGGTGTTATAAGTTCTCCTTCACATATACCCTGTTTTTATTTTTATTTTATTTTCAGAAATAATATTAAGTGTTGCGGAACGGTATAGGTAAAATTCCATGCTGACACCTTACACTTCCATAGCCTTCGTATATAACCGGAACTATTACCTCATCTATTTCCAGTTCAAGAAAACAAAAAGCTGCAGCTACTATATCTACTATAGAATCTACTGCTCCTACTTCATGAAAATGTACTTCCTCTATCTTTTTATTATGAGCTTTCGCTTCTGCTTCTGCTATTATTTTAAAAATCCTTATAGCTAATTTCTTGACATTTTCTTCTAAATCCATAGAAGTAATCAAAGCTTTTATATCTACAAATCCCCTATGCTCATGAGTATGACCGTGATGAGATTCATGATTATGTTCATGATTCGTATGCCCATGCAAATAAGACATATCATGATCATGATTTTCATGACTTTTTATCCAAAATAACATCAAAATCACATACATCTATACCTGCTTTTAAGTTTTCTTTTTATATCTATTCTAAAACCATCTATTTTTATATTATTTAAAAACTTTTAATAATCTCTCTTTATCAATACCTAAATCAAGTAAAGCCGCCACAAACATATCTCCACTGATACCGGAAAAAAACATTCTAAATACAAGCTTTTATTCATACCTTTTTCCTCCTATACTAAGTCTGTTAATTTGAGTTGCTATATAAGCCGCTCCATAACCATTATCTATATTTACTACACTTATTCCATTTGCGCAGGAATTTATCATAGTAAGAAGTGCAGCCAAACCATTAAAATTTGCCCCATAACCTACAGAGGTAGGTACTGCTATAATAGGAACACTTACTAAACCGCCTAATACACTGGCTAAAGCCCCCTCCATACCGGCAATACAAATAATGGAATTAGCTTTATTTATTCTATCAATATTAGCTAAGAGTCTATGCAGACCGCTTACTCCTATATCATAAATTCTATCAACTTTAGTAGCGAAAAACTCGGCACACAGTGCAGCTTCTTCCGCTATTGCCATATCAGCAGTTCCGGCAGGTACAAATAACTACATTTCCTTCCTTATTCTTTTCCCTACTTTCCAGTATTAAAACTTTTTGATAAGGAATCATATCTGGCATTCGGAAAACTATTTAATATATATTCCGCCTTTTCTTTTGAAACTCTGGTTACCAGAACTTCTCCTTCTTCTTCATAAATTTTTTTAACTATTTCTAACAACCTTGTTTTTTCCTTACTGGCACCATAAACTACTCCGAAAAACCCTGTCTTTCTTTTCTGCTTATATCTAACTTTTGCAAAACCCAAGTCAAAAATAAGACTTATTTTTCTATGCTTGTTTTAACTTCTTCTAAGGATAATTCGCCTTCTTTAAATTTTTTTAAGTATTTCTTCTATATCCATCTTATCCCTCCTAACAAGTTTTTATTGATTAATTTTATCACTTAAAATCCACTTATTCAATTCAATTTTTGTGTAAAATTCTAAATAATTACTCTTTTCCAACTTCTAAACCATATTTTTATAATACAAAAGATGATAATTTTAATATCATTTTGACTACTAAAAATATCATCTTTTTATTTTATTAAGTACCTATACTCGAGTAAGCAGAGCTTCACAACTACCACTAATTTTATATTCACCACTTGCCGCACTTATAAAAGAAACTATCTCCCTTTTTAAACTTAATCTCAGTTTCTCCTAAAGCTATATTACCTTCTCCATCTAAAAACAAAACACTTAAAAATGAAGAACTATCAACAAAACCTGTAAAGAATTTAGATATTTCCCATCAAGATAAACTTTATCAACAGTAAAATACTTACAACTCGCTACATGCGGATGAGGCTTTATTTTTCATATCTTGCTACAGTTCTATTTGTTACTTCAATTGCTTTTATCTATATAGTAATTCTCATAAAGTTGCCATCTTTTTCCTACTCTGGCAAAATCATAAACTCTATATGTAATATTAGAATTTTTGCTGTATTTCAACTATAAGTATATCTTTTCCTATAGCATGTATAGTTCCTGCTTCTATAAATAAAACATCACCTACATAAACCTTATTAAGCAAATCAAGAAGAGTATTATTTTCTATACCGGCTCTAAATTCTTCTTTAGTAATATCTTTATTAAATCCATAGTAAAGGAAAGCACCATCTAGAGCATCAACAATATACCACATCTCAGTTTTTCCATATTGACCTTCATTTGCAAGAGCATATGTATCACTGGGATGCACTTGTATGGATAAATCATCTTTAGCATCTATAAATTTTTATAAGTACAGGAAAATCTTCAAAGCTTTTACAATTTTCTCCTAAGACTTCTTTTCCTATTTTATCTATATATTCTTTTTAAGCTTTTACCTTCAAATTCTCCATTTTCTTATAACTATACCCATCCTTATGACAAGATAATTCCCAAGTTTCTGCTAAAATCTCTCCAATATTTTCTTTTCCAAACTCTTCTATTAATCTACGACCACCCCAAAGATAATCCTTTGTAGCCGGTCTTAATTTAAGTAAACTCATAGTACCCTCTAATTTTTATTTTTTAACCCTGCTCTCTTTCTCATTGTAGGGTCTAAAATCTTCTTTCTAATTCTAAGATTTTCAGGTGTTACTTCAAAAAGTTCATCCGTATCTATAAATTCCAGTGCTTCTTCAAGACTCATCACCTTAGGTGTTACAAGTCTAAGAGCCTCATCTGCACTTGATGAACGAGTATTTGTAAGTTTTTTTGTTTTACATACATTTATCTCTATATCTTCAGCTTTGGCATTTTGACCAACTACCATTCCGGCATAAACCTTTTCGCCCGGTTTTATAAATAGCTGTCCTCTTTCTTGCGCATTAAATAGACCATAAGTTATAGCCTCTCCTGATTCAAACGCAATTAAAGAACCTGTCTTTCTATAGAACATATCACCTCTATAAGAGTCATATCCGTCAAATTCTGTATTCAATATACCATTTCCTTTAGTATCTGTCATAAATTCACCTCTGTAGCCTATAAGACCTCTTGATGGGATATTAAATTCCAATCTGGTATATCCATTATGTGCAGGACTCATACCTGAGAGTTCACCTTTTCTAGATGTAAGTTTCTGTATTACAGCTCCTGAAAATTCCTCCGGCACATCTATATACGCTATTTCCATAGGTTCTAATTTTGCGTTTCTTTCATCGTAATGATAAATAACTTCAGCTTCACTTACAGCAAATTCAAATCCTTCTCTACGCATATTTTCTATAAGAACAGATAAGTGTAACTCTCCTCTACCTGATACTTTAAAACTATCCGCAGACTCTGTTTCTTCTACTCTCAAAGATACATCTGTATTCAACTCTTTAAACAATCTTTCTTAAATGTCTGGAAGTTTTAAATTCCTTCTTTACCTGCAAGCGGAGAATCATTTACTATAAAATTCATAGAGATAGTTGGCTCTGAAATTTTGGAACTCTATAGCTTAGGATCATCTACTAGAGTAAGAGTATCGCCTATGCAAATCACTTATACCTGAAATAGCAACTATAGAACCTACTCCTGCTTCGCTAACCTCTACTCTATTAAGACCTTCATATTCATATAACTTACCGACTTTTACTTTCTTTTAACTTATCCGGATCATGATAATTTACTATGGCAAGTTCTTGGATTTAATTTATTTTACCATCATCTACCTTACCGACACCTATTCTACCTACATATTCATTGTAATCTATGGTACTGATAAGTAGTTTTAAACTGGCATCAGGATCACCGCTTGGGGATTAATACGATTTATAATAGTTTCAAATGAGGTATCATATCTTCATTAGCATCTTCTAAATTATACTTAGCCCAACCACCTCTGGCACTCAAAAATAAATGGACATTCTAATTGTCTTTCATTAGCATCTAAATCCATAAGAAGTTCTAATATCTCGTCTATTACTTCATTAGGTCTAGCTTGTTCTCTATCGCATTTTATTTATACAACAAACAACATCTAAATCCAGTTCTAAGGCTTTTCTTAAAACGAATTTTGTTTGTGGCATAGCTCCCTCATAGGCATCTACAACAAGAATAACACCATTAACCATTTTAAGAACACGCTCTACTTCTCCACCAAAAATCAGCATGCCCGACGTATCTATAATATTTATTTTTGTATCCTTATACTTGACAGCAGTATTTTTAGATAATATAGTAATTCCTCTTTCTCTTTCTATATCATTAGAGTCCATTACTCTTTCTACTACTCTTGATTTTCTCTAAATATTCCACTTTGTCTTAGTAATTGATCAACTAGGGTTGTTTTACCGCATGATCAACGTGGGCTATAATAGCTATATTTCTTATATCTTCTCTCTTTATTTGCATATTTTTCTAAGATTAATTAGCATTAATCTTTTCCTTTCCAAGTTTTACCTTTATTTACATAAATATTAATTATAGCAAAGTAAAACCTATCTTTCAAGTAAGACAAAAAGAATTTGCTTTTGCTATATAGACCCACTAATATATCAAGTAATAGTTGACTTTAATTTTTTTAAAAATGTATAATAGTCGAGTAATATTGATGGGCTATCCTAAACGGTAAGGCAGTGGACTCTGACTCCACCATTTCTAGGTTCGAATCCTAGTAGCCCAGCTTCAAAGCTTATTCTATCTTACCACGATTGAATAAGCTTTTTCATTGAGAAATCTACCCCATATATAAAACCAAATTTTACTCTTTAATAATAAAAACTCTTTTTCTTTATATATAACATTTAAAGAAAAAGAGTTTTTCTATAATAATTTTCTAATAGCTTTTTCAACAGATACTAATTTGGTACATAAGCATAATAATTCTGTCGCTTGCTTAGTTTCTTCTACACTTGGATAAGAAGGTGCTATTCTTATATTTTTATCTTCAGGATCTTTTCCACCGGGGAAAGTAGCACCGGCACCTGTCATAACAACTCCTGCTTCAGCTAACTTTCTAACGACAGCCTTAGCACTAATTTTTCATTGTATCAGAAGGAGATAAAATATCCTCCTCTTGGTTTTGTCCAAGTAGCAATACCAAGTCCTGCTAATTCCTTATTTAAAATATCATCAACAGCAACAAACTTAGGACGAAGACTGTCGGCAAGTTTCTTCATATGTGCATTGATACCGTCTATATTTTTAAAGTATCTAACATGTCTTAATTGATTTAATTTATCATGCCCTATAGTTTGAAATTTCATTTGTGCTTTCATATCCTCTATATTGGCAATACTTGTTGCTATAGCCGAAATACCCGAACCTGCAAAACTAACCTTTGAAGTAGAGAAAAACTCAAATACCATATCTTCATTTAGACCTTTTTTTACATTCTGTAATAATATTTAATACTTCATCCTTGGCATCTTCATATAAATGATGTACAACATAAGCATTATCCCAATATATTCTAAAATCTTTTGCAGCCGGTTTTAAATTAGCCAGCCTTTTTACAACTTCATCAGAATATGAGTTTCCTGTAGGATTAGAGTACTTAGGTACGCACCATATACCTTTAATAGACTCATCGAAGCAAGCAATTTCTCAACTAAATCCATATCAGGACCATCTTCCAACATAGGAATATTTATATTCTCAATTCCAAAAAACTGAGTTATAGCAAAATGTCTATCATATCCCGGTACTACACATAAAAACTTAACTTTATCCAACTTAGACCATGGTGTATTTCCTAAAACTCCATGTGTAAAAGATCTGGCTACCGTATCATACATCAAATTCAAAGATGAATTTCCATATTATTATATTTTCACTTTCTACATCTAAAAGTTCTGCCATCAATCTTCTGGCACTAGGTATACCTTCTAAAATACCATAATTTCTACAATCGAAACCTGTATCATCTTTAAAATCTGTTCCTAAAAGCAAATGCCACATCATTTGAAATATCTAATTGAGATGGATTTGGCTTACCTCTACTCATATCTAATTTTAAATTTTTAGCTTTTGCACTCTCATATTCTTTGTTTAATTCTTCTCTTAAACTTTCCAATTCACTTTTTGATAACTTATTATAGTTAAGCATTTTATTCCTCCCAATTAAAATTTAATCCCTAGAACAATAAAAGGACAGGTAAACTTCCCTGTCCTCTTTAGTGGAAGGAGACTTGAACTCTCGACACCACGGTATGAACCGTGTGCTCTAGCCAACTGAGCTATTCCGCCATATATAAATGTCAATCAAATGGGACCAATAGGGGCTCGAACCTATGACCCCTGCTTGTAGAGGCAGATGCTCTCCCAGCTGAGCTATGATCCCAAGGTTTTTAACGCTTGTTAAGTATACAAAATAAGTCTAAAACTGTCAATAGTTTTTGAATTTTCTACTTAAATTTTTAACAGATATACATATGCTTATACTTAATATCTATTTCTATTTGTACTAAGTTCTCTTCTAAGCTCTACATAAAATTCATAATCTCTTTTTATAAAATTCTCCTTCACTTGATATTCAGGTAATAGTACATCTTCCATATTATTTATATTAAAAAATTTTTCATATATACTACTATCTTCTTTTAAAAGACTTATCTCTTCAAGCAAACGTAAAAATTGCATATATCTTAGACTAAGATTAGCACCACCTGCAGTATTCGGATATACTATATACGTATCTCCTGCTCTAAACTTCAAAAATCTGGCATCCAAATTAGGCTCTTTTGTAAATGCCATAAAAGACCATCTCAATATATTTTTATACCAAATTTCTTTGACAAATATGCTAAACTTCTTATTTCTATTAAATTACTGGATACAAAAAGAATTAGGTGTTTCCGGTCCACAACAGATATACCAGAATCACTCTCATTTCCTTTCATCGCAAGAAAGAATGAAATACTTCGACCTATCTACTAAAAGGCATTATCTCTTTTTGCCACATCTTCTTTGTCAAAAAGCACACTTTATTTTAAATCTAGGATAATTTTCTCTTATGTACCTTATACCCTCTTTTAATGCCTCTACATCTTTAGGTTCATCAACACAGATATAAGTTTTGTCTATATAACTTTATATATAAAATGTTTATATACCATATCTATATAAGTTTTTGTTCTTCATCCTTTGAACTTTACTATCAGCATTAGTAAAATCTTCTCATGCTTCCAAACTCCAAGTAAGCCAAATATATCTATATCTTATCTATCCTCATATTTGACATAAATCTATATACTTATCTAAAGCTGAAAAATCAAGCTTTAAAAGGATTAAGAGTTATTTTTACAATATTATTTTTCATATAAATTTGATATGTTTTCATTCTCTGAGAATATCATTTGACCATCCCAAAGGTGCATCACTTAATATAAGGCTTACGTTCCTCGTACCTATAAATTTTGCAGAAGCTTTTATATAATTTTCCAAAACTTTGAAATGCTCTTTAGAATAAACTTCTAAGCCATAATATCTGGCTAAAGTAGTAGAGATGTTGCCATAATTCTATATATACTTCGCTTACCCCTAAGTTACCTCTATTTATAACATTAATTAGAGACTTATCAAACAAAACTCTAGTTTTACTTATTTCTCTCTTATATATACTAATCTCAAGTTCTTCTTTTTGAAAACTTATCAATATATACAAATAGATTTAGAGTATCTCCTAAAGTCTTGATTTTTCTTAGAATCTAAGATATCTGCCATTTACCTTTTTCAGTCATCACCTCTTCTACAAAATATACTTTTTGCTTTTAACATTAATTTCTAAAATAATTTGTTAATTTATCTACAGTAAACTCAAAGCTTTTTCCCAAATTAAAAACCATGTCTTCTTCTACGTCAAGCAATATTTGAAAAGCCATAAAGCTATCATTATAATTATCTAAAGATTTTAATATAAAATCTTCTTTCTTATCAGACCTTTTCTAAAAACCTCATTTAGAATCAACATAGTTATCCCCCATTTAATCCATCTTCTCTAATACTACTAAATTACTTCAAATCAAATTCTATATGTATACATTCTCTATCGGTATAAATTTTATCTTTATATTTTCCAAGAACACTAGGCAAAACAAAATCTCTTCCTTCTTTTAATAAACTTTCATTTGTCAGCGGAATAACCAAATATTTTTCACCTAAGATAAATGATGATTTTTCTCATATTCATAATTTTTCATTTGGAAATTCATACTCCAAAAGTCTCACTAAAAGGTTCTCCTGTAAATTTTTGTTTTCCTATACAATTCTAATATATATTCTTTAAACTCGTTTCTCAATTCAAAAATCCAGAAATTTATTATAATTTTTGCCTAATACCTTTTTAGGCAAAACAGAAAATAGCATATTTGGCATACATAAAGCCACTTGTGCATGTGCCATAAATATATCTTCTTTTAAAAGACATTTTTCTCTTATGTCTTCTACTTCTCCACCACCTATCATATCCGGAGAAGATACGCTATGTCCGGCAAGACCTAGAGCTAAAGCGCTAGGTATTATACTGCCTATTCCCTTTTTATCCCATGTGTCTTTGTCTGATAATCTTTCAAAAATAGGAAAAGCACCGGTATTAAAATCCGCTCTTATTTCATTAAATTCATACTCACCGGCAAATTTAGCCCACAGATAACTCTGTTTATCCGGCTCATGATAACTTTTATAAAATCTACTATCTCCACCGTCAAACTTAAATCCATCTATTCCCAGGGAAAGTAAATCTCCTAAAATATTCCTAAAATATTCTCTCTTCTTCTTTCCTAAAAATCAAAAGCAGGCTGATTTTCCATTCCACCATTCAAGCTCATATATTTCTTCTAAATCATTTTTAACAAATATTCTTTTTGATTTACAATATTCGTAACTTTTTAGCATCAAAATCAATATATGGACAAAACCAGAGCATTACTTTAAAAAGCCTTTTTATGAATATAATCTATCATTGTCTTGATTTTAAATCTGTTTTTCATCAAAACCAATCTCCATATATCTTATTCCATTTTATCATCTATAATTATTATTCCTTTTCCAACTTATCTTCCAAGATAGAATCTACATAAGAACATACTATTTTTCACTCAACTCATAAGGCATATACATCCAAGTATTATAAATAGGTAATTTGATAAACTCTTCACTTGTAAACTTATCACCTTTTTAAACACTTTATCAGATAAATATTTAAAAGCCGTCTTTAGATTTCCTCTTAATCCATCTTTAAGTTCTGCTTTATCTTCACAATCTGTAGCAAATATGCTTCTATTTAATTCCTCTTTTATATGTTTCTACTAAGTATATATCTATCTATTTCTATATCTCCTTCTAGAAACCGGGCTGCAAATCCAAAGCTATGATATAAATTCTACCTTTATTACTAGTAGAATAGGACTCATCTGATTAGATGTGAGGATTATTTAAGAAATCTACTCTACCTAAAAACTTATTATCATAAGGCATATCTATTCCGTACTCACTGTTGCGGATACCATGACTTCATTATCTAAAAATTTTATTTTCATATATTAACCCTTTACTGAACCATTTGTAACTCCACCCTATAATAAATCGTTGCATAAATATATACATTATAGTAAGTGGTAAAATTCCAAAAGCACTAACATAGAAATAGACTAGCCCAATCTACAGACTGACCTACATTTCTATAAACTTCTTGCAAAATAACATCTTTTTCTCTAGTTTGTAAAAACAAAGAAGGATTTAGATAATCATTTCCATGCACCTAGCATAACAATGATACTAACCGTTGCAAGCACAGGTTTTAAAAGTGGTAAAACTATTCTGAATAAAATATCATAAATACCGCAACCATCTATTCTTGCCGCCTCTTCTATCTCCATAGGGTATTGTAGAAGCTATAAATGATTTTATTAAGAATATAGAACTGACACTTGTTCCGGCTGCATTTATAAGAATTACTGCAAAAAGGATTATTTACAAGTTTTAGAAAACTCATTATTCTATATAAACTTGATAGTCATTTGTACAGGTATCATCATACCCATTAAAAACAACAACAAATATATAGTCAGATTTGACTTACTTTTGTTTTCCTGGCTAAAGTATAAGCCGTTAGGTACTAAAAGCTACATTTATAATTACAGTCACAAATGTTATAAATACAGTATTTGCCAAAAGCTCTAGGAAATTCCATATCCTTAAAAGCTTTAATATATTTACCAAAACATACTATGAGATAAAGCTAAGTGGTGAGTAGCTACTTCTATACCGTTTTTAATGTAGATACCAACATGTAATATACAGGTATCATCCATATACATACCAATGTGAGTAAAAATATTGATATTACAGTATTTCTTCTATTATCTACTTTCATATTGAGACACCGCACTTTTCCCAAGCTTTTATACTTTAAGTAAAAAGCATTGTAACTATCATAACAAGAACAAAAATACTACTCAAATACTGCTGATAGAGCATAATTTCCTTGTGTAAATCCTATCTTAATCATGGCTGTAAGTATAGTTTCTGTTGAATATCCGGTCCTCCATAGTCATAGCCTGTATTATATCATATACTTTTAAACCACCTACTAATGAACTTACAAATACTACAGTTACTGCCGGTTGTAATAAAAGGTAGAGTTATTCTAAAAACACTTGCAAACCGCTTGCTCCATCTATTCTAGCAGTTTCCAACGTATCTTCTGATATATTTTTCATATTTGCGAGATATATGACAACAGCCCAACCTACCCATTGCCATACTGTGTAAATATAACAAATTCATACCACTTTTAGCACTTAAAAATCACCCGTAGGTAAATGTAAAAAAATATCAAAAATTGATTAACTAAACCTGTTTCCTTAGGCTCCTAACGTTACTTGCCACAAAAAGCCCATAACTAAAGAGGTGAAAAACATGGCCGGTGGGAAAAATGCCGCTCTATAAAAAGTTTGACAATTTCATCTTTCTATTTAATAAACTTGATAAAGGTATAGCTATCAAAGATTGATGTCATAAGCAAAGCATACTTTAATGAATTTACCAAGGCTACTTTTAACATTAGTATATCTAGAATTTGTAAATAATTTTTAAGACCTACTATATGATAATTGTTTTATATGGTATTTATTGTAATTAGTAATACTAAAGAAAAAGGTTACTATAAAAGGTATTATTACAAAACTAAATATAATATAAATGCAGGTAGTAAAAAGTGCTTTCATATTGCAAATCTTTTTAATTGTTTTTAGTTTCATACTATTTCCTCACTATAAAAGAGCTATTACACTAAAGACTTTTTGTAGAATATATTGCAATAAATATCAAAATTCATTAACATATATTTACAATCTTATCTATTATGCAATAGCTTCTTCCAGTTATCTGTTCATTATTTTTAAGTCTATATTTCAAAACTTATTCTTTTTAACATGTTCTTGTACTTTTTGATCCATATCTTCCAATACTTGATCAACTGTCATATTTCCACCTATAACTTCTTGTAAGCATCTTCCTAACGCTTCATTATAAGCATCTGAACCTTTCCACTTCAAACCATGGGCAGTATACTCTTCCTGCATTTAAAACTTCTTTTACACTGTAAACTCTTCCGGTAATTCTATATCAGCACCTTCTAAGAAAAGAACCACTACCTGGAGAACCTGCACATAAAGCTCTTTGACCTTCTTTTGTAGCCATAAGTTTAAGCACTTCTAAAAGCTGCTTCTTGATTTTTAATTTGCATTTATACCAAAAGTAACGCCCGGACCACCTATAAGATACTCATTTCCTTCTTTTTGTTCCAACAAATGGCATCATATCAAATTTAAGATCAAGTTTGCTTCTTTTATAGCATTGATAGCCCAAGGACCACTCTCCCACATAGCTGCTTTTTCCTGTAGCAAACTCTTTTAAAAAGCTGTATCATAATCTACTTGTAGCATATCTTTTTGTTATATAACCATTCTTTACATACGCTAACCATTTCTCTATGCTATCCTTTAATGGAGAACCTGCAAACTTTCCTTCACCTGTTCTTATGCTTATATCAAAATCTTTTCCTGCATCTGTTCTTAGATAATCAACTGTTGCAAGTCCAAGTGGGCTTTTTGCAAGTGGTTCCCAAGATTTTGCACCCCAAGCGTGGTGTAACACCTTTATCTACAAGTTGTTTATGTACAGCCATCATCTCATCAAAAGTCTTTGGAACCTCTATACCATTTTCTTCAAATATGGCTTTATTATAGAAAACTCCTTCAAACCATGAAATACCTGGTACACCATAAACTTTTCCATCTACTGCTATAGAATTTAGAGAAGCTTCAGAATATTGTTTAATAAAATCATATCTATTAAATCTAGTAAATATCCTGCTTAGCATGAGCTTCACTTTCTCCTGAAGGTGATATCAGGGCCCTCTCCAGCTTGTAACTGTGTTTCTAAAGTTCCGTTAAATTGGTCTACAGATACGAAGTTAAATTCTATATCTATATTTGGTAACTTCTCCTTTGCTAAGTCTAGAATGGTTTCATGGTTTCTTCCTTATTCCAATACATCATTCTTCTTTTGTTTTTCAGAAGGCCTGCATCTGCAGACTTCCTTTGCACTTTCTTCCATACCGGTCACAGTAGTTTCTGCATTTTTTGCATTAGAGCCACAAGCAACTAAACCTGCTGCCATAAGTAATGCATTGCAATGCTAAACCTCTTTTTCTTCATACTATTTGCCTCCTTTTATTTAGAACCCTCTTACTTGGTTCTTTATGATGATTTAATTCTCTCATATATGAAACATATAAAATATTACTTTTTAATATAATAACAATATTTTTAGTTTTTGGCACTTTTTACTACAAACTCAGTTTTATTATTATTTCTACGGCAAAAATACCATAATCTTTACCATAAGTTAATTTTATTCTCTCATCTACATTCTTTAAAACCATAACCCTTTTTATTTTGCAAATATCTTTTCCATATCTATATCATCAATACCATTATCTACTATTTTTATATATATATCATTTTTCTCTTTCTACTTCTATACTTATATGTCACCCTCTTCTAATCCACCAATTCCATGTATAAGTGCATTTTCTACTATAGGTTGCAAAAATAAAGTTAATTATCTTGTAGTCTTTATATTCTTTTTACATTCAATCTCATAAGTAAACGGAATCTCTGTCAGTCTACTTTTTAACTTAATATAGCTTCTACGTTATCAAGTTCTTCTTTTATACTGATTTCTTCCAAACCTTTATTTAAAAGCTGTACGATAAAATTCCGATAAATCCAAACATATATCACTTATTTCATCCTGTCACTATACTTTGCTTCCAATTTATCATTGACAAAATGTTATACAAAAATGTGGACTTATTCTAGCTTTTAAAACTGTATTTTTCCAACTTAATTCTCTTTTTCTCTCATCTAATATTTCTAAATGTTCCTTTTAGCTTTTTATTATATTGTAAGGTAATAAAAATTATAAAAATTCATAAAAAGCTACCAATAAAAGAAGTGTAAAAAGAACCTTTTAACATAGAAATATCTCTAATTTGATACACTAATTCAAAGTTGCTTATCCTACTACTTACCCTTACTTCTTTAGCTTTTAACTTGCTTTCTTCTTCAAAACTATATTTTTATCTATAAGTAATTTATATCCATATATAAATTTGTTTTTCTAAATGTCTGGCTATATTTTAATATTAAGCTTTACTTCTATTGCTCAAGTATATTTGAATAATTAAGTTGATATATAGGATAAACCATGTATATCCTTATTACTATCGCTATATATTATTATCTTTTTATTATTTATAAGCGTTTTATACAAGTTTTATTTTCAGACTCCCGTATTTTTATAAATAAAATAACTCTACATTTTCTATATTTTTAAAAAGCATATACTTTAATTTCATCTATGCTTTTATTGTCTTGTTGTCATGTACCAAAAATGTGGCTCTACATTCTCTGTAATATCATATTTGCCCTTAAATAATCAGAATACTTTTCCAACAAGACTTTCTGCATATAGGATTTTTAGAAATATATTGCAAAGTTCTCTCTAATTCAAGTAAATTATTATCTATAACTCTTATATCATCATTAGCTTTTTCCGTATAGTTTTTAATAATTGATATCTTTCTCCATACCTTATAATAGGAAAAGCAACCAAAAAGAAATAATTACAATAATGTAAATAATGAGACGTTTATCACTACTATTCTTCATACTCTAACTCCTCTTCCTGTATTGATTAGGAGTTAAGCCTATTTTTGTCTAAATATGGAATTAAAATAAGATATATTATTGTAGCCAACTTTCTTTGCTATATCTGCTATCTTTATATCTTTTCTCCAAAAACTCCACAGCCTTATTCAGTCTATAATTTGTATATAATTAACTATTGTTGTTCTACTCGCTTAAAAACGGTACAAATAGCTGGAATTTAAAAACATAGCGACTATATCATCAACTAAAATATCTTTCATATAATTCTTGAGATATAATCTTTTTACCTTTACTATCAATTCACTATCTATATTAATATTATTCAAATTTTTCTTCTATATCAAATATATAACTTGCTTTTAATATATTCTTTTTAAGTAATTTATTGCTATCTTCATCATCTTTTATTACATTTACCATAGATTCTTTCATATCTAAACTTAAAAACGGTTTTTCTTTGATATAAAAGTAAGTTTTTCTATTATATTGGGCATTTCTTCCATCTCAAATAATTTTCTATTATCATAATCTCTGGCATATAATATAGAAAATCTATCTTTACAGCCAGCTTCCTTCATAGCCGCTTATCTACAAACTCTTCATCTATTAAATCTAATGATAATATTTTTCTTGAAATTATTGCTATCACATCTAAACCTGCAAAAAATATGTTTTTAGCTATCTTCAATATTATCTTTCTTTGAACGGTTCCACATAACCAGATAAGTTTTTCTTTTTCGCCATATCTATAGCTATATTTTCTTCATTTACTTTTCCAGTCTTTCATTGCAAATCTCCAAATTACTGGTATCTGCTATAGTATATATAAGTCTACCATTAAGACTATGCAAAAGTCCAAGTCATTTTCAAAAATATTCCTTTCATATTTTAAGGAAGCCAACTTAGTTTTCATAGCTTTTTAATATTTAATTTGAGATTATTTATAGCTCTGTCAGTATCTTATTAAATTCATTTTTCATTAACGGTTTTACCAAAAATTCCATTACATTATAATGTATAGCTTTCTTTTGCATTTTTCAAAATCATTAAAAACCACTATAAATTATATAGGTAATATTCGGTCTTAATTTACTTGCTCTTTCTAAAAAGCCATACCATCCATAACTGGCATTTTTATATCTGTTATAACTATATCAAAATTTTTCTCTCTCCAGTGCCTCTAAAGCTAAACGTCCATTTCTCAAATCTTTTATACTAAATTTCTTCTATATGAGAATGATTTAATTTTTCAAATAATTTATTTAAAAGATATATAAGTCCCTCTCTCAAACTTATCATCATCACACAAAATTTTATCATATTTTCTCCATTACAAGTAAAAATTTTTTAAATCTTTTGTATTTATAGTATAACACTTTTTATAAATTTTTGCTAAATAACAAACAAAAGTCATTACAAAGTAGCTATAGTACTAATATTTTCTACTTCTATAATGACTTTTTATATCTAAACTCTATTTCATTTATGACAAAATGCTTCCATAATGTATCTTTTCTTATTCAATAGGAACAAAGTATTTCGGTAACAAACAGTCTATCATCTCCTGTAGTCCAATAATCTACTACATACCTTTCAAATACATCTCCACGAATAGAACAATGATTTTTCTTTATAAAATTTCTTATTCTTTCATAAGCTTCAAATATATCTTGATACGAACCTATATGATATGTAGATATAAACTTCCCTCCGATTACTACCTTACTCATATTATTACTTTTATTTCTTATACTTTTTGTAGTATAACAGCTTTTTAGATAAACCATAAAGCCTTATCATCTATATCTTCAAAATTTATTATTACAGGTCCTTCTATCTCTTCATCATTCATCTCTGGGGTTTTAACGCAATCAATATTGATTATAGATTCTTGATAATCATAATTAAAATCTTGCTCCAAACTCAAATATTCTATATTGTCAAGTTCTTTTATTTTCACTTCACCATTAAAATTTTTATTACATACTCTGCTTCCTCAATAAGTATCTTCCAGTATTGAGCAGCTTTTATTCTGTTTTTCTAATAGAAAGCTTATTTCTTTCAAAGCTCTTTTATTTTATTTTTCCAAGCTTTTTAGATATGGGATTAAAATCTTTTTAATAAATTCTCTTTTATTTCTTCCAAACTATATCCTAACTGTTTAAAAATACTTTTAAAAATTATATTATACATATCATTTGTACTGTAATATCTATAACTATTATCACTTTCGGGTTTTCTCAATATCTATATCATCATACTAAGTGTTTTTAGGTACATTACATTTTACTAACATCACCTATAAGGTGTTTATCTTCATTCAAACCGGTCATTACTCTAACACCTCCGTTACTATTTTTACTATCATTTACAAGATATATTACTTATAATTACTAAGTCTTTTTCAAATTTTCGTATAACAAATTGGATTTTTCAAAAATATTTTAAAAGTAAGTATATTAAGATTTTTATTAAGAGTGGTGATAGAATATAGAGGGTATATTCTCCTCTTAAATAAGTTTGAACAGAAGTAGGATTTATCTGTATCACTATCAGAGAATAATTTTTCTATCTCCCTATATATATCCATATTACTTATTTCTAATAACCACGCATCACATATAAGCATTATTAGATCTATTAAATTTTTGTTTTTCTTTTGTTACTGGTAATAAAGAACTTTCTATGGTTTTTAAAATATTCATAATTGGTATATTTCATCATATATCCATATTTCTGAGTTGGTAAAGATATTCCTTTAGATGAATTAGTTTTCCAAATCTTTAAGATAAGATTCCAAAATTTCTCTCTATTATATACTAAAAATACGCTTTTCTAGAGATTATAAAAGTATCCTTTTATCTTGACAATAGGATCTTTTTCCTATATTTGAAACTTTGATAAATAAATTCCATTCAATATTAATTATTTTTCTATAATTTCATACATGTATAATATACCTACCTCTTCCACATATCAAGTTCTTTTTACCTTAATATCATCAATATTTTTACTTACTTCTAAAGCCTGATAGGTTCGAAAATCCAATATCTATATTACTCAAATCGAACTTTTTAAATAAAGATATAATATTTTTAACTATATCATTAATTATTTCTGTTTTTCTTCTATATTTGAACTTAGTAGTTTATTTATACTATCCTTGTATGGTTTCCTAATATACTCAAATTCATTACAATTTTTATATCTCCATTTATAAAAAGGCATATATTTAGTCATTATATATATGAACAAAATATATGAAATTTTCTATAAATTCATTCAAGAGCAAAATTTGTAGCTACATAATCTTTTCTTTTTATTAATCTGAGAAATTATATTGTCCTGACTGAGCCATCTTATTTAAGCTGAGTATCAAAAATTTCAACTTTAAATCCTTAGGATAATATCTTGAGTAACCTTTCCTATATATGAAAAATTCACCTAAATTATCTATAAATACTTTCACCATTTTGTAGCTGTACTTAAATATTCTTCACTTACCTTTTCTAAATTCATATATATTTTTAGGACCTTCTTCAAAGTATAATATTTATAGAAATTTTCTATACTCCAAATTTCTATAGTTTCTTTAAATACTCTCTTCAAATCTACTTTTTAGTTTTTCTTTTATAATGTATAAAACTCTCTGGCTCAAAAAGCATAACTCTATCTACATAGTCATGATCTTTAGATATTTCATCATCAAAACCGTAACATTCTGAACCTTTACCTACTAAACCTATACATATCCGGAATATGAGACTTGGAAAAATCTCTTGCTATTAAATTTTCTACTTTGTTACTAAAGCTCTCTAGCTACATCAAACCTTTTTAGGTTTAGATATTTTCATAAATTCTATATTTGATAATATTGACTTATAAGCACTGCTATTATTACCATATTTAACTTCTACTATATTCAGTGCTTTATTATATAGATTTATAGCCTCCTCAAAGTTTCCTTCCTTATATTTTTATCTTTTGCTATATTATTAGAGTATAGCTGCGTACAAAGGATGCTCTTCTCCCAAGTCTATAATAGTTTCCGCTCTATATAGATATTTACTTGGAGCAGATGATTTATCTATTATGCTTTCTATCTCATAAAGATTATTTAAACTTATCGCTAAAGGAACTCTAAATTTTTCATCTTTTTCTAATAAATTTTATGGCAGCCTTTTTGCATTTTTGAGCTTTTCTCCATAATTATTAAGTTGCTTGCAAAGTAAAGAATAATTATTTAAAAGTCCCTATATAAGAATAATTATTTATTTTTAAAGTTTCATATAGCTTTAGACTCTTTAAATAAATCTTCAGCTTTTACATAGTCCTTATCTTCTCTATAAACATTTGCCAAATTCATTAAGGTAGTGGCATAACTTTCACTTCCTTCTATTGACATAATTTCTAGAAAGTTTCTGCTTTATCGAGATTAAATATAGCTTTTTATAATCCCTATTACTCTTAAAGCCCCACCATACTCATTTAGTATTTCTAACTACTACCTTTATCCCCAAATTCAGCCAACTTGCAAACTATTTCAAGACCTTTGTAGCTTTAAATTCTTCTCCATTTCTCCATAATCTATGTGCTTCTTTCAAAAAGCTCCTCTACGCTCGTCATTACATTTTCTCCTTACAGCTCACAAATAAGCACAAAGGCTACATGATAATTAAAATCACCTAGCCTCTGTAACAAAGCCTGTATATTATTACTTTGATTTTGGTAAAATATCTTCACTTCTGAGTGTGGTCTTGGAGTTACATGAACTGAAACAAGTTCTCCAACTCTCTTAGCAGCTTCAGCTCACTGCATCTGTAGCAGCCTTAACAGCTTTCCCTCATCTCCTCTAACTAAAACTGTTACTAAACCACCACCTATAATCTCCTTACCTATAAGAGTTACATTAGCAGCTTTAACCATAGCATCGGCAGCCTCTATTGAACCCTACAAGTCCTTTTGTTTCAACCATTCCTAACGCATCACTACTTCATTTCTATATCTCCTTTTTATTAATTAACTGAGTTTTATAACTTTACAAAATCAGATTTTTAGCTCTTCATCACTCATATCACTCTACTTTATCTTCTTTTTGCATCTGCGCTGGAGTGTATTAACGCTATTTGTAAACATAGTAGCTATCTCATTTGGACTAAGCTCAAATGAATTAAACGAACAACCGTTCACGCAAACTTTTCTCTTTCAGCTTTCTTATCTGTACAAGTATTTTGTTTTGTTAATCAATTTACAAAATCTTTCATCGTCTTTAGCAAAAGTAGCTACATCTTTTTATTCCATAGGCAACTTTCTTAATATTTACCGGATGCAATGGACCTACATTCTCTGAAACAGAACTTCCACCCATAGTTCCACAACCTAATGTAAATGAAGTAAGCATACCTGTAGATATACTATTTCCACCTTGAGTTCCACCTGTGTTTTACAAGTATTCTTGAAGCAGGTTTTACCATAGATTTATTACTATATCTTCATTATTTTGTATGTATACTCATGGTATGACCTATTCCGTTTTGTAATAGATCTATACTAAGATGGCTAGCTTCCCAATCTTTTACCACATAAAAAGCTAATACTGTTGTAAGTTTCTCATGAGATAATGGGTGATCTTTTCCAACACCATATTGTCTTCCTATAAGAACCTTTGTATTATCAGGTATACTTATACCTAGCACTAGCTATGAATTTTGCATCTTTTCCTACATATTTTGCATTCATAGCCATATTATTTTTAAATAATAATGCACAAACCTTAGCTGCTCATCATCAGTCATAAAATAAAGCTCCTGCTTTAATAAACTCTTTTATAACTTCGCTTGGTTTGCTTCTTCACATATTATATGACTGTTCTGAGCACAAATAGTACCATTATCAAAAGTTTTGCCCTTGCCATAATCCTTTTCAACAGCTTTTTACATCTGCACTTTCTTTTCTATAAGCCGGGAGAGTTACCTGCTCCCACTCCAGGCAGTTTTCCTGCACTGTATGCTGCTTTTACCATTGCGGACCTCCTGTGGCAATTATAAGAGCAACTTCTTTTTGAATCATCATCTCATTTTGTAGTAGCAAGAGATGGCATAGTAATACAAGTAACTATTCCTTCCAGGAGCTCCTGTACAACAGCTTCTTCCATTATTTTGAGCAGCTTTTAAAGAACACTTCAATGCAGAAGGATGAGAAAAATAATAGCATTTCTTGACTTTAAAAGCTATTATAGACTTAAAAAGTTATAGTTGATGTAGGATTTGTAGATGGTACTATACCCATAACTAGACCCACAGGATCTGCAACTTCTATAATTTTTCTTTTCATCTCTACCTATTACACCGATAGTTTTTCATATCTTTTTATATCATCATACAATAAAGCAGAAGCCGCATAATTTTTATATGCTTTATCGGCGGCTATACAAAACCTGTTTCTTCATTAGCTAATTCTGCCCAAACAAACGGCATGCTCCATAGCTGCATCTACCATACTTTTGATAATCTTATCAACGTTCTTCGGTATACCTGCATATTCTTTAAATGCTTTATATCCTAATAAGTTTCTTGCTTCTTGCAAAAGTCAAATCATAGTCAAAATTTTCCATACTTAATTATCTACCTTTAATATTTATAAAATTCTTCCTATTGAGACTAATTAACTGTTTTTTATTGGCTTTATTTAAGCTATATTCTCATCATGTTCACCAATTATCTTTTTAATTGCCCTATTTGCAAAGCTTTTCTAACATATTCGTACAAGTTTCTATTCCATAGTTTCTCCAAACAAGTCTATCCAAATCTTCCTTATTATTTATGGTGTATAAGTCTATATCTTTATCTTCTATATCCTTTTCACTGAAATTTGTTCTTCGAATTTGATATTATATTTTTCTTTCGTACTTGCGGTACACTTTCTACAATATCTAGAATCTTCAATATTTTTCTTCTTTTTCATCCACAAATATGCTAAGCTCTTGGCGGACTCCCAGGTATTACATTATAAGCAAAAAGTTCATTGCCTAAAGTTTTGAACCGCTTACTCCGGCATCTAGCGCAACTCACAGCCCCTCATCACCTTCTATAACCACTGTCACTAAACCTTTTCCTACATATTCTTTTTACTGAAAACATTAGTAATTTTACCATAACATCAGTAGCTTCTATAGCAGCTATAAGACCTCATAGTTTCTATAAAACCTAATGCGTTCATTTATACCCCTATTTGCCTACCGTATAAAATATTTTTAACAAATCCTTCTGATGAACACTCAATTTTTGAACCCTTTAGGTATACTTAAAATATCACCTTTATTAGCTTTAGAATTTATTTCCATCTACTTTTATATCTAATACTCCTTCTTCTATACAATAAGTTTCCAAACAACTCAGTAGTAGTTGTAAAAGTATTATCTATTGTAAAATATCCTGATTGCATAGGAGAATCCTCACTATGTATAACCTCCAAATATTTAGCCTATCTCGGTTTCTTCAAATAGAGGTTCCATTTTTATAGTGTTTCCTCTAACTACTTTGAATCCGTTTGACATAGTCTGGGCCTCATATAGTATTCCTGTCAGTAAGCCTTTATCTACCAGAACTTTTTAAAATCTTATATAAATCTTCTTTACTAAGTCCTGAAAATATCAAAATCATTCATCATTCTACAATCCCTTTTTCTCTACAAAACCATACTGTTAAACTTTAGCATAATCTTTTGGCAGCCGGTGTAATGATAGTTGCTCATCTATATATATTTCGGTTTGTCCTTTTATCATATAAGCTTTTTATATTACTTAAACTGATAAGCTTTTTCATTACTTCACCTCATTTCTATCCTAAAAATTAAGTTTACAATCTTCATCTATTATTCCTACTAAGAAGCATCTACACACTACTCTCATCTCTAAGCATCTTTCTTGCACTAGAGCCTGAATGTTATTACAACTCTATCTCCAATTCCTGCTCCTATAGTATCAACAACAACCATAACTTCCTTCTCTGGTTCCGCCTATAGCCAACATAAGTTTATATCCACCTAAGCTATCAGTTTTTCTCGTTGCCCATACATTTCCTATAAGTATAGCTGCTATCATCTTCTACCTCTTTTCTCTAAACTTAAGTCATATATCCAGTGCATTTTCTCAGAAGCCGTATCTCCAAATATAGCTATTGCTATCATATTTTGAGGACAACTTCCTCAGCTCTTCTACCATAACTCCCGCACTTTTTCTGCTATATCAGCAAGCAAATATCATATCTATTAATTTTCCTTGTGCAAAAGCTACGGCATCAAATTTCTCTTCATTAAGATCTATTTTTGAGCCCTTTCTCCTTTGAATTATCTCTATTGTCCCCTGGGTAGGTGATTTAATAATCCTAAATTCCATAATGCACCTCTTTAATAACTTTAATTCTTTGCTTTTATAAGATTTTTATATATTTTCTCTAAATCTTTTCTTTAGGTTGTCTAGGATTTGTTTCTGTACTTATCTTTTAAAGCTTGTGTAGCCATTATTTCTATACTTACTTTAAACTTATCCAAATCCACTAAACCATCTATATATTCAGGTATATTTACACTCTTTATAAGATTTCTTACCTGTCTTATAAAAGCTTTCACACTGGCTTCGTCATCATAACTTCCAAAACCTAAGCTTCTTGATAATTTAGCATATCTTTTACGGTCTCTTTATTATCAAAAGCCATACATGTATTATATTCGAGTACATGTGGTAATAACATTGCATTACTTTTACCATGAGGTATATGAAAATGTGCTCCTAATGCATGTGCAAGACTATGGCAAATACCAAGTGATGCCTCATTAAAAGCTACTCCTGCCATAGCAGAAGCATTATGCATATGTATTCTTGCTTCTTTATCATTACCGTCTACTACACATCTTTTTAAATATGTAAATACCAAATCTATAGCTCTTATAGCATAAGCATCAGTAAAATCATTAGCCTTTGTAGATGCTAATGCCTCCAATGCATGTGTAAGTACATCTATTCCTGTATCAGCAGTTATACTTGCAGGAACTGATACCGTAAAATCACAATCTAATATAGCTATATTGGGTAACATACTATAATCTATCAAAGGAATTTTAGTCTTTGTATCTGTATCTGTAACTACCGCAAATGAAGTAAGCTCACTTCCTGTTCCACTTGTAGTAGGTATAGCTATAAAACTAGTACTTTTAGCACTAGCCGTTTCAAATACCTTTCTTACGACTTTTGCTGTATCTATAGCAGAACCGCCACCTAAAGCTATTATAGTATCTGTACACTCCGTAATCTTACCTATAGCCTTTCCCACGACTTCTGTAGTAGGATCAGGTATTACTTCAGCAAATACATCATATGGTATACTTCTAAGATCAAATATATCAGTTAAAAACTTAATCTTCCCTAGAAGATTTCACAGGGATCACATATAATAAATATATGTTTACTCTCTATATTTTTAAGCTCATCTAAAGCTTCCCTCTCCATACACATATTTTGGTAGGCATTCTAAAATATTCCATCGTATTAATACCCTCTATGTTCTTGTTATTTTTGTTCCATTAAATTTCAACTTATCACTTAAAATGTTATTAACATTCTCAAAGCGCTGTTTCTACGCTTTCCACATCTCCGCCAAGTACAAAGAGCCCTGTAAATCTATCTAAAAATCCTATTTTTACGTTAGATGACTTTTGTAGCTATATCCGCCGCTATAATTGCAGATTCCGGTGGAGACAAAGTGATATTCCTATAGCTCCTTCGGATTCTATATCCAAACTTTTAAATATTTCTTTTACCGGAGAGGCTATAACATGTGCTATAGTAATTTGTTTCACCGGCACACTCTCTTCTATTATTCTTTGTATATTCTCATTAATTATATGTTCCATAGATTAATGCCTTATTACCCTAACTAGAAGATTTTCCTTAGCAATCATATTCTCTATTTTGTCTAAATCTTCTTTACTAAGACTAGGATCACCATCTATAGGGATAATTTATCCCTAGCTGTTTGTATTTATTCACACCCAACTTGTGATAAGGTAAGAGATGTATTCCTCAAAAATTCTCATAAGACTTAAATCTTTTTAAAAACTCCGAGATATATATCTCCTCTTCACTATCATTTATGCCCTTTAGCATAGGCATTCTAACGATAAGTCTTCTTTTTATCAGCTCTTCCAAATTATGCAAAATAACTCATTACTCATACCTGTAAGTTCCATATGTCTTTTTAGGATTCATATGTTTTAAATCAAACAAATATAAGATCTATATATTGCGAAAGTTCAGCATTTTATCAGGATTTGTATATCCACAAGTTTCTATCGCGGTATGTATACCATACTCTTTACAAGCCTTCAACAAAGTTTTAGCACCCTCAGTTTGAGCAGTACATTCACCACCACTAAGAGTTACACCACCTCCTGAAGCGTCATAAAAATATTCATCTTCCTTTATGACTTCTAGAACTTCTGATATAGTTTTATATTCTCCACTTATACCTAAAAGCTGTTTTAGGGGCAAACACTAACACATTTCTACAGCCAATACAGTCTATATCACGCCTTACCTTGTGTATACCGAAAATCTTCATTTATATGTATTTTCTCGGGACAAAGCTCCTACACAAGCCATACAATTTATACAATAATTCTCTTTAAACATCACATTAAACTTTCTATCGAAGCTTTCAGGATTTGAACACCACTTACAACGAAGTGGGCAACCTTTAAAGAAAACTACCGTTCTTGTTCCCGGACCATCATATAGACTGTACTTTTTGAATATTGAATATCATTATTTTTCTTTCAATATTTCTTTTTCAGCTGTCATCTTTTCTCCTAAATAAATATTAGAAATGTTCAAGCATTGTTCTGCTTATAATTTCATCTTGAACATCTTTACATAGTTCTGAGAGAAAAGCACTGCGCTAGCTCTAACTATCAAATCTTTATGTTTCTCAGGCTCTTTTTGATGCTGCAATAAGAGTATCATTACTCAAATAGTTAAGTGCATTTCTCCGTTACCAAGAATAGATGCTGTTCTAGATGTGTTATTAAACTCTCCTCTCCTTCAGGAGTATCAAGCAATACCTGACATAATTTTAAAGTTATGAACCATACCTATATTCATAGTATCATTTAGCCAGTTTTTGAAACTGATTTTATATATAGCTGTAGGGCCTTTAGAAATCTGCACCTTGACTTGGGCTTATACCGTCTGATAACTGGTGTCATGCTTTTCTACCATTTGCACTTGCTCCTGTCATTTGACCAAATGGGTATTATTTGAAATTGAAAGTGTTCCATGGCTTAATCTTGAATATAAAGTTCTATGATTTTCTATGTTCATTTTTCTGTAAAGCTTATTAAATCTGTAGCGATTAAAATCTGCATAATCATCATCGTTACCATATTTTTGGAGCATCTAAACAATCTGTTTCTAACTTGCTCGTAACCCTTAAACTCAGCTTTTAATGCCTCATTCAAATATTCTAAGCTATACTTTTTATCATCAAATACCAATTTTTTAATAGCTGCCATAGAGTCTACATAGGTTGCAAGTCCTGACCAAACTACACCCGGACCGAAGTTGTACATAGCACCTCCGGCTTCTACACCTCTACCTTTCTCCATACATCCTTCATACATTAAAGACATAAGAGGCTTTGGTGCAAGTTCTTTATGTACTCTTTGAGATATTACAGTAGCTACACTTGTCCACTTTGTTATATACTTAATTTGGTCTTTTACTGCATTTTCAAATTCTTCGTAAGTCTTATACTTACTCAAATCTCCTGCATCAGGTGTAACTTGCTTTCCATACCATAGAGGTACACCATGATTTAATACAAGCTCTATACATATTGGCCATTGAGTATACGCTGTAGATGTCCATTGATATAACCTACCTGCCTTTTGTGGTTCAACACAACCCATCAAGCAATAATCTCTTGCATCTTCTATAGATACCCCTTTAGCCAGCATCATCTTTATATGAGAATCATCGAAATGGCAAGCAGGGAATCCCATACCTGCTCTAATAACTCGATACTATTTTCTTTAAATACTCTTTTGGAGATTTATTATGTATTCTACAAGCAAGTGATGGTTGATAAATCTTTACATGACGTACAGCATCCATCAATAAATAAGTTAAATCATTAGTTGCATCTCTACCTTCTCTAGTAACACCACCCACACACATATTTACAAATGGTTGATATCCTGCGAAGAACTTTGAACCGCCTTCACTTGTTACCCACATCATCTCTGACATCTTAATCAACATACAGCCTGCTAATTCAAATGCTTCAAAATCATTCATTCTTCCTGAATCAATATCAGCTCTATAGTATGGATACATATATTGATCTACTCTTCCTATAGACATACCTGTTTGGTTTTCTTCTACAGTAAGTAATGATTCTATAGTCCATACTGATTGTACTGCCTCCCAAAATGTTTCAGGCTTATTTGCAGGAACTTTAGCATTAACCTCTGAGATCTTTTAATAATTCCTTTTTCTCTTAGGATCATTTTCTTTTATTAAGCTAATTCATAAGCATAATCTGATAATCTCTTAGCATAAATCTTTACACCTTCAGCTGTCTCTATAAGACCTTTATAAAAATATATCTTATCTATATCTTCAGGATTCTCATAGTCAAGTTTTTCAAGATGTTCCTTGCTTCTTTTTGAATATCATTCATACCTTTTTCATTAAGATAACATCATAACCCAGGGTTTGAGTCACCACCACCATTTAAAGCATGATATGAACAATCAGATACGAAAGACTCTCCTGACATCTCCCAAACACCGGCTTCTCTGTATTGGTCTTCACAATATTCATCTAAAGATTTACCTTTTCCAATATGGGAAAAAGTTCCTCTCTCATTATCTTTTTATCTTCCTCTGATATATAGAATGGATCTTGAGGTCTGGTACCTATTGTATCTATCTCATCTTCCATCCATCTCCATGCTATATCAGGTGAAAATGCTCCTGCTCTTGGTGCTCCTTGAGGAGCTCCAACTATAAGCTCATTATCTTGTATTACAAGTGGAGCTGTTTCACAACAATATCTGAAACATTTAGCTCTAAGTAAAATTTTTAGGCATTCCAGGATTTTTCTTTGGTAATTTTTGTTATAGCTCTAGCTCTATATGTTGTTATACTAGGTACTTGCTTCATATAATTTTTCTTTTTTAAAGTCCCTTAACCTAGGTGTTATACCATCAGGTACTCCTGTTGTTTCTTCACATACATGACAATTGCCTGTTGTACATGTCTCTTTTTGTTATCTCATCTGACACTTTCTCAAAAACTTTCATAAGTGCTACTTTCTCATCTGCACTCATATTTTTGTGTAGCTTGTGCCAATTTCTCTGAAAAATCTCTTAAAATCCAAAGTCTTCCCTCCTATTTATTATTAATTTTTTTCTAATAAAACTATAAAAATCATCTACAGTAATTTCAGGATTTTTCTGCATTATACATTTTCACACTTCTTACTATCTTTCTCTTATATAAAAAGATCTTTAGCTTTTAAATTTTTCAGATAAAACTCCTATGCCTCTAGTAAAAGCTCCCAATATACTACTTGGATAGGAATTAGATCCTATTCCCATAGCTGAGAAAACTCGTATTTGTATTTACCATTACTCTACCTACAGGCTTTTTTTAGTATAAATTGTTCTATTACTTTTTTCATCTCTACTATATATAGATAAACCATGTCCATCCTGCTCTTTTTGTAAGTAATCTTATACACTTTTCGCATGCATTAAGCCAATCATCTTCTCTATATATTAATAAAACCGACAATTTAACTCCTTGTGATAAGAATTAAATTCTGATATATAATCATGATATGATACCAATACACTAGTATCTTCTTCGACCTTAAAGCCCGCGATCTCAGCTAATTTATAAGCTGATTTTCCTATAAGTTCTTTATCCATAACACCATTCTTCAATAAAATAGATATTAATTTATTTTCTTCTATAGTTGTCATAATATGGGCTTTTATTACATTTAAAGGCTTCTATAACTTCAGATATTATAGGTGCATCTACTACCACGAATTGCTCAGCCCCCGCTAAAATACCATTATTATATCTTCTGCTATCAGTTATATCTTTAACACTCTCTTTAATATCCGCTTCTCTCTATAAACACGGTACTGGCGCCGGTGGAACCGTAATAGAATCACTACCCGAACTTTTGCAAGCTTCTATATACTTTTTATTTCCCGCATTTATCACTACTGTCGGACACTTTACTTTTTAATAATTCTTTTACACCCTCAGAAGAAATATTACTTAAACAAGTTATAAAATCTATAGGATAATCGTTATTAAATAAAAGTACTATTTAATCCTTCTACTATTTTTCGTAGTATTTACGGTTCTAAAATCTGTTGCCACTACTAAAACATTTGCAGTCTTTATGCAAAGCAATATAGTAGTTAAAAATACTACACAGGCTATTTTTGTGCTTGGAATTAGTAATACTCCACCTCTTGGTATATAAATTTCTTCATCATTAGAAGTAAAGTCTTCATTTTTAATCTTTCATATAAATTTCTCAGTAAGCTCTTATTTAACTCATACTCATCATCCTATTATTCCATAAAGAAGATTCCTCTACATATATTTTTGGAAAATAAATATAAATTTTTCAGTAATATATCTATAAGTCAAATCGAAAGCATTTTATCTAATTTCTCTTTTTGAAAAGTAAGTAAAATACTCTGTGTTACCTTTGCATTTTCTCCTAAAATTCTAGCCTCCTGTATTGAAGCAAAATCTCTATCTATGAAATCCACTACAAAACTCCTATTCCACTGTAGGAATAAAAGTTCTCAATCTTATATTTAGCTAATATTTTTCTAAATCTTCCTGTGGTCTAGGAATTACAACACTACTATAAACTTCTGCTCCATAGCTTCTACAGCTGCTACACCTGCATCTACAGCTGCATAACAAGCTCCAACATCTCCTCTTACTATTACTGAAATATATCCGGATGCAACATTTTCATAACCTATTACTTCTACATCTGCCGCCTTGCACATAGCATCTGCAGCTTCTAATGCGAATACCAGACCGAAAGTCTCTATTGAACCTATTGCCTCATAACTTCCTCATATCTATTCTCCCTACATATCTATATCATGAACTGAAACAATGTCTCCAACAGCTTGTATGGGTCTAGGCATAACATTTTTAGCTGTTAATTTACCTATCTTTGCTGCCGCTCTTGCTCCTTCTTCAACTGCACTGGTTACAGCTGCAACATCACCTTTTACCATAATTGTTACTAATGTAGAACCTACATTTTCATAAGATATAAGCTCCACATTTGCAGCTTTCAACATTTTATCAGCAGCTTCCAAGGCAGGAGTCAAACCTATAGTTTCTACAAACCTAAAGCTTCATCACCATAATATCTCACTTATATTACCTCCACTATCTAAATCTTTTTAGGTATATTTTTTTCTACTGAAGATCTTCCATCTTCTGTAATCTCATAGTAAAGTACCAACTTATCATTTTCTTCTATTTCATAATTTGAAAGACTTGCAAGTCCGTTAGCCTCAAAGAGCCATAAGATGTTCTACATAGGCATTGTGATTAAATTGTCCCTCTTTACCATATTGTGCTTTTTAAGCTTTGCATAATTTCATCAGCATTTGCACTCTTAACCTTATTAAGATAATTTAATACTGCCATTCTTGCCGGTAATAACATGCTTATTCTCCTTTCTTCAAAAAATCGAGTGGATTCATAGTAACTGTGATAGCTCCCAAAACAATTACTATAGAACCTATTAACATAGTTGGAGTTAAACTTGTTCCCAAGAATAAAACTGAAAAGTACAACTCCCCAGAATGCGTATGTAACATTTAAAGACATTCCTATAGCACAACCTACTGTTGAATTAGCTTTATACCAAGCTAAAAATGAGATAGCTGCGCTAAGTCCTGAAAGTGCAAGCCAAAACATAGGTGAAGATGAAAGTACGGTAGCACTAAGTAAACCGCTTGCTTTTACTATAGGAACTACAACTACTAATATAACTCCTCCTGATACCAACTCTCTTATGTTAACCGCTATATCACAATCCAATATAGCACCACCAAAGCTTGATACAACTCCTTCAAGTCCCCAGCATATAGCTGCTACAAAAGGCACATATTATACCTAGAGTAAAGTTTGTAACACCTTCAGGTTTAACCAGATTTATAATCACTGCACCTGCTACACAAATTATCATACCGATAATAACTCTAGAATCAGGCTTTTGCTTTAAAAACAGCCAACCAAAAGTGCTCCAAACAAAGCACAAGTAGCTGATATAGGAATAGCTGAAGCTCCTGCCATTGATAAACCTAATAAAATAAAGCTCCATTAGCTAAAGGACTCAAGCAAAGCTCCTATTATTACCATCTTACCGGGAAAGTATTAACACTCCTACCTAACTCTGATAACTTACCATTTTTTAGCATTATATATAAAGTAGCCTAAACCTGCTATAAGATCGTTAAGTCCACAAGTTACAAAAGTTACTGCCATAACTAAAAGCCGCCGCACTAAGCAAAGGTTCTTTTTGACCAGCTACCACTACTAAGGTACTATAAATTCCATATGTTAGACCTGACAGAACTCCCATGAAAAGTCCTGTTTTTTTAAACTTACTTTGCAATGCTTGCATCTTACTCGCTGCATTTTTATCCATACTCTAATTCTCCACTTTCCTCTAGTTATTATTCTGCAACTATATTTTCAGGAAGTATAGTGCTTACTTCTGAATAGTGGTCTTGGGATAACATGAACTGAAACAAGTTCTCCAACTCTCTTAGCCGCCTCTGCACCTGCATCTGTAGCCGCTTTAACAGCTCCTACATCTCCTCTTATAAGAACAGTTACAAGTCCACCACCTACTAGCTCTTTACCTATTAGTGTTGCATTTGCCGCCTTAACCATAGCATCTGCTGCTTCTATTGAAGCAACTAAGCCTTTCGTTTCAATCATTCCTATTGCATCATACTTCATATTCTCCTTTTTAATTTATTTTATATTTACTTGGCCTAGTAAATTGATATTGATAAAATTATAACTTTACAGTCTACTAGAATGTCAATATTGCACAAAAATATATTTTGTTTTTATAAAACCTTTAATATATAATGCTATATTATATGAAATCAATTTCAGTTTTTAAAATTAAATATTATAATATCCCATTGTTACCAATGTACCTTTATATATATTGCACAATTAAACTTCTTGCATTTTTGTTAAAAATAACCAAAGGCCTAATACACTAAAAATAATACTAAAAATATGAATATTAGTATTAAATTCTATTAAGATAGAATAATATTATTCTTTATACACTAATGCAATATTATATAAATTTATAAGTTTTTATAACGTATTTTCTTAAAACATAAAAAAAGCCATTACAAAAAGTAGCTATATTACCAATATTTTCTACTTCTATAATGACTTTCATTTTTATCTAAACTCTATTTCATTTATGGCAAAAATGCTTCCATAATGTATTAGCTTTTTAAAATTCTAAGTCTTAATGCTTTTATATTATCCACTTGTTCAAATTCAAGATGTAGTTTTTCAGGCTCATTATTGTTTGTTTGCCATTCATAATTTTTCTACATTTGCTATTTCTGTAAATTCTTCTCCATCTGTAGAATACTCCAAAAATAAAAATCAGTTATACCTTGTCCTTTTTCCATAATGAGTATATATATCCATTTCTTTCAAACTTGTTTCTTCTTTAAAATCTGCTATATATTTACAGGAAAAACTAATATTATCTTTACTTTGGAGGTACTCATTTTATCACCATCTCTAAATGACCAACAGTGTTTCCAATCCCAAGTAAAATCACCACCAAAAATGGCTCCTCTTGCCTTATTTTTCTGTAGCCAACTCTCTAATTTCACTTTCTTCCTGTTCATCATTTTCTTTCATTTCACGTGTTTTATAGACCTAAAATAATCTACAACAAATTCCTTTGGATAAGGTAAACTATCATCTAACTTTCCTACCCACGAGAAAAATACCACCATGACTTTGATAAATTCCTAGCAATGTATACATTTTTATAACTTGGTGATTGGTGAGTGCTTCTTATAAGTTCACCATCAAAGTACCATTTCATACCTTCTTTAGTCCACTCAAAACCATAAGTATGAAAACCATCTGATATATCAGTATCTACCCAATAATTGAGACTTTGCTTTCCTATCAATTTATCCAACCAAGGATGTATTGTAACCCAAACTTTACTTTTTCTTCCAACATCCTTACCTAATATTTCAAAAATATCCACTTCGGAGGATTTTTTATAATCACCTTGATCTCCTACCATCCACCATGCACTATGTATACCACTTCCACGTTGTGCCTTTGCTCTTATTTCAAAGTATCCATATTTAGTTCCATAATTATCAACAGCTTTATGGTGTCCCCCTATATCAAGACTACTATCAAATATATGCAAGCCATCTCTCATTCCTGTTTGTATACTGGAAATTTGTTGCTTTGTTCCATCTCTCCACCCGGCTTGATTTTGATCTATCATTAAATGTATTTTATCTCCATCTAAATAATAGTTTGCCTTAGCTCTTTCTTCATCGGTCCAATGTGTAAGATATAAATCAGAAAATTTATTAGTATCAAGACTATCATCATTAAATTCTTCATTAAAATCCAAATACCAGTCTTTTCCATCTTTATTCAGGTATATATATCACTCCTCTTTATCGAGCTCTTATAGGTATATTTTTCAGTATCGGCTGTAGCGATTATACTAAACAAACTTATCAACTTACTATAGTAGCTATTGCTATATTAAATATTCTCTTCATAAATCCCCCTTAAAAATAAAACTTTTTATAATTTTAATTTTGAAATATATACATATATAAATGTCAATATTTTAGTTTTTATAAAATTTTTGTTTTATTCAGATTTACAAAATACCAGCATACTGAATTCCACTTGAAAATAGTATAATTAAAAGTTTTACTTCTGTACCATAAAAATTATAAAAGTTGCTTTTGAGATATATTGCTACATCAAAATTATTAAAAACCTCTTTACCTTCTCTTATCTCATCTAAAATCTCTATCCTAAGCATCTTATCTACTCTATAATGTTTACAGCTTTTACTATAATCATCAAAAGGCTGCAAATAATAATTCTCATCATCCCAAGTAAGGGCCCAGGACTAACAGTTATATAATTCCCATGATTTATAATATACATGGAGTTATCTACATTCCACGTAAAATACTTGAACCTTATCTTTTTGTCTTGCAATAGCCATATGAATATCAGCTACAGTATAATATATACTCTCATTCATAGTCTTAACTCGTCCTTGTAAAAATATATTTCTTTTTCCAACATAGATGCCTGATGTACACTAACAAGACTTTTTAATCTTTTTAATTAATTCTTTTGACTTTTTCTGTAATAAATTTAGATGATTGTATAGCATCTATAAGTAATTTTACTTCTGCAAGTTCAAATTCTCTACTTCCCACATGATAGTATGTTTCTCTTCTATTTGCTCTTTGATAATCTCTATACCAAACTTATCTGTCATATCTGCAAAATCAGTATAAATACTAATATTTAGTTTTCATTTCTTAGTATATTTATAATCTTAGGTATCTTCGCTCCCTTTTTAATCTTATTTTTAATCAGTATAGTAAAACCTAATTTTATTATACTGATGAGGCAAATAATCCTCTAATACTCAATAATTTTATCCATGGTCAAAGATTATATCTCCACATACACCATATAAGCATTTCCCTCATACTATCTAATAAATCTTTTCCATTAACAGAAACATAGTCACCCCTGTTTTATTGATATCCTTTTTAATATTTGAAATTGCAGAACCATCCCATTTGCTCTCTCTCCTCACTATCCCCATATAGATGGTACTATGTATTCTGCGGAGGATTAATAATATTTCCTTTTCGGTAAAATCGACATCCAGCCTTTATTACCAAAGCTCCCATCCTTGGTCATCAAAATAATACTTTGAATTCTATCCCTATATTCTGCAGCAGGAGCCTTATTTATAGTAAATAGTACTTTTCCATCGTGCTCTCTAGCGTGCAATTCATAGTGTATCCCTCTTTGGGGCTTAAATCTCACAAATTGACTTCAAACTTATAGACAACCATTAATTTCTTTTTCCATGATATATACCTCCGTTTTTATTATATTTAGGTATATATCAATAATACTTTTCTCAGTCAAATTTTAGTTTTAGTTTTTAGTTTTAATTTTAGTTTATTAGGGTTCATCAAAGTTCCCTTTGTCCTGCTACCTTGCTATATTTCCTCAGTCATTTACTTTTCGTCCAAATGCATCAAGTGCCATACTAATGTAAGTGATCAGTTCAAAATGCTTGGACCACTACGTATTTTATCTTTTAAATATCTCTGTTTAGATACATCCACCAGTTTCGTTATAATCATCTTTCATCTTCATATGTTTCAAAATGTTTACCAACTGTAACTCCAAACATAGCATATTTATTTGGAAATAAAAGGTATATTATCATGTACACTATTCCAGCACTATCTCTCTCATAATTTATACTGCATGACTAGGTTCATCAAATCTCTACCTGTGACACAAATTCCAGCGCAAAGCTTATTTTCATTCCTAAATTCATTTGATGCAGTGAAAGTAACAATCATTATCATGTTGGCTCTATAATCCACCCGCCACAAGTTATCAAAACCGTCAAATTCATCAACATTAATTTCATTTCATATACATTTGATTTTTATAAACACATATTCTGCTGTATATTTGGTAGATTATCTGTAACAATGCACAAACTTCATAGTGCGTATTTAATAGATCTGCAATTATGACATTTCAGACATGTGAGCTGTATCGTACATATAGAGCTGCAATCAGAGTCTTACACATTTCTTTCTTTATTCCGTCATCTGTCCAAAGCATAATTTTGTTAAATAGCTAAGTTTAATTTTGATTGAGACCCTTTAAATATTGTGTCCCCTATAATATATTTCCTCATGTTATATTTATTCTACCATTTTTATCTATATTCTCTTCCTATACTTTCAAATCTATAACTTACAAACCTACTTTTCACAATTCTCACCTTTTTACTACTTTCTAAACTCCGAAACGCTTTTCATCTAGATTTGGAAAATAAGTGTCTGCCATAGAAACTCTTTATCTGTTTTGGTAATATCTAGTGCTTGCATAATCTAAGTGCCTATAAATACTTTCTCCACCGCAAATAAATATCTTCTCATTTTCTGCGGCTTTTAGCATAGATCTAAAATACTATCTATGTTTATATGCGAGTTATCCTTATCTGTCCTTTCTGCTACCAGAAGTACTAAAGTGTTATATATTAAATCTATCGGTAAGGTCTTTTCAGGCTTCGGATGAAAGTAGCTGAACCTGCAACTGCAGTATGGCACTTGCTTAGCTATCTTTAGTACTTCAGATCATCCGGAATGCTTGGCCCAAAGTAAATCATCTGCAATAACCTACGCATTATTTTTATCTGTCGCAACTATCAGCATATGTATTCATTATCATACCTCTTATATTGCCATCTCAAAATTTAAAATTTGGAGTATTAGAGTTCATGCCCCTCAGCAGGAAATCATCTGTACTAAAATCATAAAAATTAGTCTTATCTGTATCTAAACTAATTTTAAATTTCAGTATTATCTTGACGGGTCGTTTTAACATTTCCTTTCATGTATATCCTATATGTCTATCGTAAATATGGGCATTTTGTACATAATGACAAAATTTTCGGTCTTAAACCTGCATGCTTTTGCTACCATCATTTTGTAAAGCTACATATTGTAATTTTATTTATAGTATTTGCCACAGGCACATCAGAAGGCTGTATAAGTGTCATATCAAGTAAACCATTTCTAACCGACCAGTGTGTTTTCCATAGCACAGGATAAGAGACCTGCACTTTCTTCAGAAATCGGCATATTGATATAGATTTATCTATGCCTTCTGCCATATGGTTGATTCTTTAATCCTTCTAACAAATTATTCATTAGATTATATATAACTGTAGCACCATGGCGTGTTCCTATAGTTCTTGTAGATGAAACTTCCCATTCATCCCACCAACGAATATTATACTTACTTGCTAATAAATCTAAATCATTACTTTTTGATCTTGATATATCCAAAAATTTCTTTTATGTAGATTTCCAAGCTATTTGTCTAAGAGTAAGAGTAGAAATTCCCCTTTTCCAAATCAAACTCCTCAAACACCTGATTTACAAAATATGTATGACTTGGAGTTCCATCTGTATGCTTGGGACGTACACTCCTCTCCTATAGTATTATTCCCTTCTTCTAATATTCTGGTACAAAGTTTTTCAAATAGCTTATCCGCCTTTGTCATAATTCACCTCATCTTTATTGATATAATTATTATAACATTAATGTGGATAGTAGGAGATAATATAGTATACTAATAAAATGCATATTCTCGAAATAGACAAGTTCCTTATATCTGGTAATATTACTAAATACAAATCTTGTCTATCTTTTGTTTTCTATTTTGTCTTTATGAGTTTATATACTTCTTTTCCAGTTCCTGTAAGTGGTTTAACATCTATATAAATTTTAAAGAGTTAAGTACGCATATACCACTTTCATTAGTTTGTATTGAAAAAGGTGCTAATAACAGCACTACCTTTATATATCACTTATTCTAGACCTGACAAATGTCTTATATAAACATACATAAGCTTTAATGTTCTTTCATCTGCTTTGTCTAACATCTGTGTTATTTTGTCTTTTTATGCTCATTTTTCCCTAACCTTTGCTCTGAATAAAAAAGCACTAAGATAGCGTACTATATATTATACAGAACGTCAGTTTATTTACAAAGAACATTTGAAAGACACTACGTTTAAAGTAACACCGTTCATATAGTGGCAAAACAACTACCCATTTTGTAGCTGTATTCTCCCTTAAAAGAAGATATAAAAAGAGCGAATAGCCATAATAAGCCACTCGCTCACATTGTTTTATTTGTTTTCTAAAGATACTATAGCAAGTGTTTTGCCTAGTGGTGCTAAAACTTTTTAATATAGTGTCTGGCTGTGGGTTTGTTATTCCTTTTCCATTCTTTGCTGTCATAGGTTGTTTCACTCCTTAACTCTTCTAATTTCTTTTTGGCTTAAACCTTTTTTCTTGTCTTGCTTTGATCAATTCTCCTATAGGTGCAACTCTTAAGTTACTTTCTGCTATCTCTTCAGGTGTTAGAAGAGTGTCCATAAATTCTAAACATCACTACCGATTGCGTTATTACTCATATTCTGTACCTCTTTCTTTTAAGTCTACTAATTTTCCTTCTTGCTTTTCTAACTCCTTGTGGGAGTTCTTTTGCATTCTTTTGTAAGTAATGCAGTAATACAGACTTCACGCACTAACCTACGAAGAATATTCTATCCCTTAAAGGTGCTGCTCATATATCATGCCGTCAGGTGTTTTACATAGCTCACCTGCTTGCGTTCCGTATTCGCTTCAAAACTCTTATATAATCTCTTATTTTGTTGGGTTTTTATAGCTATCTTTATCTGTGGCTAATTCTATTATATTTCCGCTACCCGGTTCGTTTTGCCGTTTCTTATCTCGGTAGAGAATTTATCTTATGCAATTTTATTTTCCTCTTTTCTACTATTATACTTAAAAGTTATCAAAAAGTCAATAATTTTAAAAGTTTCATCATTTAATTACATGGTATTCTCTCGCTATCTCCTGTCCTTATTTGATAATATAAATAAAAAGCAAGGCTCTCCATCTTTACTCTCCTGCTACCTAAAATAAAACCTAATAAATGCTTATTTTAACTACTTTTAAGTAACTTTAATATACAAGGCTTAAGCTAGTAAAATCAAAACTTTGGCGTATCTACCAACTTTTATAAATTTCTAAGTATACAATATATATTTATATACTTAAACTAGTCCTTTCTCATTTTCTCTTCTAAATACCAGCAAAAATATACTCACAAATAACAATAATATAGCAAGACCTATTCCTACAGGAGTCTTGAGCCAAGGCAAGTAAGCTTATCCAATAACCCCTCTTTCATTACTTCTACCTTTGTAATATTTTTATCCTCATTAAAAATCTCGTAGCTTGCTACATTTTTCATATTTGTGGCTTTTATCAAGTTTATATCTAAACTATACCTTGCCACCGCATATTACAGGTACGTTTTTACCATAAACTACAGCTTCTCTGCAAAGACTTGAATCTATAATTTTTCTCTACCTTTCACTCCAATCCTAAAATTTTATATGAAATTTTCATCCTAAATTTAAACTATAAGAATATAATTTGATTTTTCTTTAGTAAGAAGCAATATATTATTTTTCTATAGCAGAATTTCCTAATAAAAATTCATCTGCATCATAGTCATAAACCAACATATCAGCCTTAAAAGTCCTCATCCCAATTAAAATCTTCTATATCTTTTAGTATAAGATTTACATTTAATTCTTTTCACTCAAAACCATAATCTTTTATCAATTTTCGTATCTAAAAATTTCCGGTATATCAAAATCAGTTTTCTAAATTTTTGTATATAATTTTCTGCTCTATAGTTTTGTGTATAATTTCCGGATCAAGGACTTATTTGTTTTATAGATACTAACCCATATACACTTTGCATAGTCAGTTTCTTTATCAAATTTTTCTTTTAGCTTATCTCTATCTTTCTTACTTCCAAATTATTATCATATTCTTTTTATTTCTGTCTTATAGTCATTTTTCAAAATATAATTTTTTCTCTTATCGGTTCCAGAGTTTTATTTTAGCATTAACATCTGTAAGTTCTAAAATACTAATACTACTCAGATCTTCTACCTTAAATATTTCTGTTGGACTTTCAGTTTCAAAATTTTTATTATCTATTGCATAAGTATTATTTGCTGATATGTTTGCTTCAAAATGTACCTGCCATTAAAATTAAAATCATAAACTTCCTTTTATTCCTAAAGCTTTAAGAGTGTCAGCTTAGAACTAAGATAGACTTAATACAAGATAGATTCAATATTAGTATCTCCTGTCTTTGGATTTCCTGTGAAAGTGTATCTAAATATTATTTTCCTATTTTCCTATTAGTATTATAAATAACTCTATCTCCTGTAATATTTCCATCTTCTCCTATATTTACTCTGTATTTTGCACCACTCTTTTTATAGCCTTTTGGTGCTTCTATTTCTTCTAAAATATAATCTCCTAACTCTTTTGCTACAAACCTAAATTCTCCATTTTCATCAGATACAAGTGTTGAGGTATCATTATTAGGTGTAGTAACTTTTATCTTTGCTCCTGCAAACGGTTTATCTGTTTTAAATCTTTTTAAGTATTACCACTTCTTTAAATGCTACCACATTTACTATGTCAAAGTCTGCTTTTACTCCACTTTCACTCCACTTCTAAGATATAGGTTTTATCATTTTTATAGTAGCCATCAAAATCCTTTAGTTTCTTTAAATGTATAAGTTCCATTTGTCGGTCTTTCTATTTTTATGATACCATTTTCATTACTTTTTAAAGCTTGTGTAAGTATACTGCCATCTGCTTTATGAAAAGCTAAAATTCTACATTGCAAGCAGCATCACCTTTATCATCTGTCTTTTTTAAATGTGATATATCTCTCTATTTGGTGAGTGCCACCTCCGCCACTAGAAAATCTGTAGTTGTTAAAAATAAATTCTTGTTTTTCTCAAAGTATCTTTAACTTCTATCTTCATATCACTTGATTTTTCATAGCCCTTTGGTGCTTCCACTTCGCTTATATAGTAATTCCGCTTTTTAAGCCACTTATTTGGTAGTTTTCTTTTCCGGATACCCACTCATATAGTACCTTTCCATTTTCATCTTTTAGGCTAAGCTTTGCTCCCTCTAAATTTAGTCCGGTATTTCCATCTACTTTTTTAATTTCTACCTTACTAGAATCATCAAACATTTTTCTACAAATGGAATACTGCTCATATTTTTACTATCTCAAATTCTATATTTTCTGCCTTTGCATAGTTTTCCCAGGCATCAGGTGTGGCTATTTCTTCTAGATGTACTTTCCTACTTTTAAGCCTTTTATATAGTGAACTTCCTTAGTAGATACCCACTCATCAACTAATTTTTCGTAGCTTTTCATATACTTTTGAGCTTTGCTCCCTCAAGTTCTTTCTTTGATGTGAGGTCTATACTTATCTTTACTTGATTTTATGTCGTTTAGGGCATCATAAGAATACGTTAAGCTAACAGCATTTTCGTCTTTATACTCATATATGAACTCGTGAGGTAAAGTATTTAGCATATAGTCATCAGGTGCATCTATTTCTACTACTTATGGGTATAAATTTAAAATATCCGTCATTTCAAGATAGCCTATATTGCTTCTTTTAGCTTCTGTGCGCTTTCATCAGTTACAAGCTCTTCTATTACTTCTCCCTGTTGTCTTATTCTTATAGCTAAAGCTACACTTTTAGCGTAGTTTTCCTATCAAATTTTTATGAGATTTAAACTACCTTTTGGAATTTTCATCTGTTTCATATATACATTTTGAGATATTAGGTGTATCCACTTTCCATTTCAAACTCTATATCATCTGCTTTAATAAAGCCAAAAGGTGTAATCTTTTCCACAAGTACATATTTTTCCAAGTGGTATATATTCTATTAAATGTAGTTTAAGTCGCCTATCTCCTGCCTCTTCGGTATTTTTCCCTCTTTAGCATCAACCTCTGTATACACTCCGTCGCTACCTGTTATAAAACTATACAGAGCTTTTCTTCTACTCCATCTTTTCCCAGCTTATATATTTCCAGTAGCATCTTAACTTCTTTACCCATATTTTTTGCTTATGAATATTTACTCTAAGAGTACATCTCCCATTTCATAGTAAACTGCTTCTAGAACCTATATCTTTTTATATCTATTAACATATCATTAGCTGTAGCATAGCCTATAGGTGTATTCTCTTCAACCAGCATACTTTCCCACAGGTAAGTAATCAAATCTGGTAATACCGATTTTTCAGTTATATGTAATAAGCATTAGTTTGATCTTTTTAATTTTTATCTTATTATAGTCATACTTTTGTATAAGTTTCACCGTATTCGTTACTTATTACTCTGCCACTAGCTTCTGCACTAAGCTCCGTCATCAATGTTCAAGTAACAATTAGATTAGACTTTTCATGGCTTGGCAGTTCTCTTTCTTTTCCACTACTATCAATAGTCTTTTTGATAATAAACTCTCCGTTTTTATCTACATTTGCCTTATATAAACTAAGTGTAGCCCTATACAAGTTATCAAGTACTTTGTTTGTTTTTGTATCATACTTTTTAATCTCAAGTGCAGTATAATCATCTTCCATAAAAGCAGTTTTGAACATTTCCATTTTCTTTTACTTCAATCTCTACATCTTTGCTCTTTACATACCCGTCTTTATGTGGAACTATACTTTCTTCAGTATGTAATCTCCTACCGGTATATGGTCTATAAAATGCGGCTTACTTGTCTTAATGCTTTTTCATTTTTCAAGTTTTTATATTTCCTCTATCATCATACTCATAGCCACTAATCCAGCTTGATACACTTCGACTTTTTCAAGGTGATAGCCTACTATTATCAGCTACTCTATTTGCTCTAAAAGTGTCATAGTAGCATCAGGTATTTCTTTGTACTTATATCTATCTTAGCTATATTTAATTTTTGTAAATACATTTTGAAAGTAAAAGTCTTGTACTTCGCGGACACTCTTAGTATAAGTCCTTTATCCGCTACTTTTATGTAACCGCTTTCATAAGGAACTCTGCTTTCTTCTAAGATATATGCCAAATAGCAATCTTTTTATAGTATGGGGTCTTGTCAGTAATAAAACTTCTTCTGATAAGTTTATATTTCCATTTTGTATAATATTTAACTAAGTTATTTTTCATCTTTTTGACTGAGTAGGTTTTCATATATCTTAGCACTACCGTCAGCTTCTCTTTCTATGTCTATAGACTTTGCAACTATCTTTTATTGTCCTTAGACTTATAAATAATTTTTCCATAATCATCCTTTGTATAAGCTAAACCTGAGCTTAAATCTACATAGCTAAGTCTATTTCCCTTATCATCTAAAGCCCATACCTCTCCCTTATCTATTTCTGTTTTTAGAGTAGATGTATCATAAAAATATAACTCTACACTTTCATTGTCGTGTTTTGCTCATCATATATAGGTAGGTAGGGAGGTTGTATCTTTACCTAGTTTTGTTATTTCACTATGATTTCCTGTAGCAAGTGAGTTTGCTACTATCTTAACAGTCTTTCCATTTTCTTTTTCTACACTTACTCCTTTGTAGTTACCAAAGCCTAGTTTTTCCTAACTCTAAGCCCTCATATAAAGTCATAGTTGCATTAGCTATACTTATCAAAAGCGAATAGCATAGCCACTACTAAGCACCTGTAGTCTTATCATACAAAGCTTTTCATTTTATCACTTGCCAGTGCTGTTTTTCATCTACTTTTATCAGATTTTCGCTCCACTTATCAAAAGCTTTTGTTACTGTACCATAGTAGATTTTTTCTTTTTCATTAAATTTTATATCTTCTACATCACCCCTGGCTTTTAGATACTCTTTTCTTCCTTCACTATATGGGTAAGTAGAGTCTCCTTTATCATTTTACATTGCAATTTATCAAGTCCATTTTACATCACCAATCTTGTGTATCTCCGTCCTCTACTTTATGTATTCTCATAATAGATGGCTTATCATTTTACTTTAATTTTTGCTACATCTACATACTGCGTATCATGAGTGCTTTGTTAAAGGTTTCACATACCGAAATCTTTCGGCTTTTACTCTTACTACTTTCTCCATTTTCATAGTAGTGGTTTATCTTTGTGCTTCAAAGCTATGGGTTTGACTTTGAAGTATGCAAAGATGAAAACAATACTGTAATGGAATGATGAAATGTAATTCGTATGTGCTAACTCTTTATGAGCTACGCAATATAAATGTAACAAAATAAATGGGCATAAGCCATTCAATGAATACATAAATGGAGAGGGACGAATAATGGATGATGATGTGAACTAATGATAAAATGGTGGGGCTGCTGCCTGGAAAGAAAAAATCTGAAAGACGACTGTGAGACTATGAAATTTAATGAGAAAGAAAAGTCTTATGTTGATGGCACGATGGTGAACGGCGGAAATCGATAATGAATGAGAAAAACGGCACTGGCAAAATGAAGCGCAACGACAAGACTTCACGAATATAGTGACCGTTTGATGGTGTGTGGCTATGGGAAGCCCAGGCTGTTGAGGTGAGAATGAGAAAGAAAGGTGGAAGACTATTGAACTGGTAACAGGCTCACTTGCTGAAATCATGAGACAGGGCTGGCTCCTCCCACCATGTGATGAGACAAGCACCACATTTCAATAATGGAGATATATTTTATGATACAGCTACTCTAAAACAGAAATAGATAAGGGGGAGGGGAGATGAGCTGGGCGCAGGTAAAGGGTGAACAGCTGTGGTGGCTCGGGTTGGCAGAAAAGGTGTTAGCCTGCTCGTCTGGGACATGTGCAAAGTCTGAATATGAGAGAGAGCGACGACGAACTGAATATGATCGCCAATCAAAAGACGAAACTTAACGGTAAATATTATGCAAATGAGTATAAACATCGAAAAGGACCACATTACTGATAGAACCCATGCGGTTGCCATTGTGCATATGTCTGGAAAGCAGTTCACTGTAAGCGATTGCATAAAAGCGGATGAACTCAAATTGACGGCTCTGAACTTTACTCAAAATGTGTTCTAATTAAATATGAATATGCAAAAGCCTGATCTTCTTTATGACGCACAGAACAGGCTCGCGACCTGTCACCTGGCGAGGTCGAGGGGCTCATACAACTGTGTGACAAATAGTATAAGGCTTGAGTGAGAAAAGTGATGAACAGGCAAGCCACAGACCATGCTGCCGACGGGAGATACAGCACTGGAAGAAGAGTAACAGTTCCATGTGAACGAGGCAATGTGAGGCTGAGAGATAGCCAGAGACAGTGAAAATGGAGTGTTCAGCTGCTGTGAGATGACCCATGCGACACTTGGTTAAGGTGGTCTGGCTGAACGAGGCGCGACCAGCTGCATGTGCCGGTTTGCTGTAAGGCAGGTGAACAAAAACGGAGGCGCCTCGAACTGTTGATGGTGGAAAAATGAACTGCCAAAATATGAGGTCTGGCTCTGGTGACCGCGAACAGGCAGCTGTGGTAATAGTAACGGGCTCTGGTGAAAGGCTGTAATGTGACGCAATGAATAAATTAAAGATCAAGCAATGTATTATAACTGAAAGCAATGCCTCAGGTGATGCTACAATGAAATATGTGCTTCAGTTGAAGAAGTACCCTATGAACAATGCCTGACTAATAATGAATATAAGATATGAGTTCTAAAAGTATTACTATGAAATGGAGATGTGCCGTATTCGTAAGCAAACTGTGGTAAAAGTATGGTGAATGCTGCTGATATAAGCTGGGAGAAAAGATGAATAAAAGCCTCTGTATAACTTATGGCTGGTGGGCTGGTGTGAGGTTGATGCTGAAGGAAAGCCGGGCTGCTGGTGGGCGACCGCTCACATTTAATAGAATATACCACTGAAAATGTGCCGTGGTGCAGCGGTAAAGCAGATGATGGGATTTTGAAATGGACTTTCAATATTCAAAATGGCGCTATGAAGATGGTGAGTGTTAAATGGTGATAAAAACATTAAAACGAAAATTTAACTATATCAAGACGCAGAAAATGAAGGAGCTTGTGACGATGATGTTTGGCTGGAAATGAAAGGAGTACTATGAACTCTTGAAATGAACGGTGACCACAGGTGGCTGTGGTGACAGGCGGATGCGCCTGATGTTGCTGGAAGTAACGCCTCGCGGTTCATATGATGAGCAGTGCTGTTAACGATGGTCGCGTGGTGACATGGGCGAAATGGTGAATGAACCTCACGTCGAACGAAGGGTGGCGAAGTGAAGAGCTACGAGGTGGACGGGCAATCTGGAGTTCGCCTATCAAAGGCAAAAGTAGTGCGTCTTGAAATATTACGCCTGACGTGAGCTGTGCAAGGAGCGAAGGCAGGTTGATGGTAAGGTATGGGCGATTCCGTTGTGAAATGTTTGACGGTCTGGTGAAATGGATGGAAATACCGGACTGCGTGGAGGGAACAAGCAATAAAGATGAGGTACTATGGTAATCAGTGAGAAACTGCCAAATAAGTGTTAAAACGGTATGTAAAGCAGGCCAGGCTTGCCAAGGGCGTCAGTGCTGAGATGGGATGAATGCTTGGAAAAGGCAAATTGTTTAACAACTGAATTTTTCAGTGGCAGTGACGTCTGGAAATAGGAGATATATACGTTTAAAGATGAGCCACCGTCTGGCTTTGTAAAGCAGTGGCAATGTCTGCACAGCTAAAATGACGAAGACGTGTGGGCTGCTACGTTAAAGAGAACTGAGACAGATGGCTATATAAAATGATGAAAACCTGGGAGTGAGGTGGTGGTGGCACAGACTTTGACTGTAATGTGGCGTTTAAGTGGTGTGTAAGATTTAAAACAGATAAATAACGGGGAACAAGATGAGGATTATACACTGTGATGCTGCGGTCTGTTACAGAAGAATAGAGCGCAGGCTATAAGTGGTGCTGCTCTGGAAATAAACTGGGAAGATGAAATGTTACAGAGATGAAGTTGTTGCTCAGCTAATGGAGAATAGGGGAAATGTGTTGGATAATCAGGCAGGAGACTCTGTCAGACACTACTGTATCTTAGTGAGTCTGTCTTTGGTTCTAGCTTATTATGGCTGGGAGCAAGGGATTGTAATTTGAACTGTGGCGTGCTGGCAAACGCTGTCGACAATGCGGCAGATAATGCTGGCGAAAGGTCAACGAAAACTACCGGGTGAAGATTCGAAGCGGTAATGGAACACGAATGTCTTTAGGTGACCAGCAGAAAATTATGTTGCGAAAATGACGCGTTGAAATAAAGAATATTGAATGAAAGATAAGGAGACAAGCAAGGGCCCAGATAAAGTCGACTACAAGTAAAATATGGATGGCTGTCTATAAAAATGATCAGAATCCAGAGAGTCTCTAAGCCTGGGCAGAGAATATACAAAATTTAAGCCTGAGGCCTGAATATGAAGTGATAAGGCTGTGGTTGAGGAAAAAGAATGAAATAAATCTTATGCTAAAGATATAAAAAAAGAGACTAGTGGACAGACTTTAAACTGACCAGTTTATGATGCGGATAACTGTGGGAAAGTCTGTTCATGAAAAATAATATGCTATACTGAAAATCAAGTGCTGATGTGTGTGGGGTTGAATGGTCATGTAAAACCCCAAGTTGGAGTGGAAAAGGTAGAGAAAAAATATGGGTCAAATAACTGTGAAGGCTTGTGGTTTATGTGGCTGTGCCTGTGTTGACAGGCCTGGTTAGATATAAACGGATAAAAAACAAAACCGCGTAACAAGCCGGGCGCAATGAGGACAAAAATATGCAAAGGCCAAATAATGAAAGGGGAGACGTGGATAAACTACTGCTGCTGGTCAGACTCTGGCAACGAAATAGTCTTAACTATTGACGTTTATGAAATATATTTCAATTAGAAGAAGAGAAATGAGGACTGGTTAAGTATATGAAATGCTGTAGTGTGTGCCAGGAGTTTATAAAAGCTGATGACGCTAAAGCTGATTTACAACTGGCGGTGACAAAGTTAGCAGCAGTTAAAATAACATTTAATGAGTTTATTTTAGGTAACGAAGGCGCAAGATGTGAAACGCTTTGTTATGTCAAATGGGGCGGGAAGGTAATGATAACACAAGTGATGAACTTTGCTGTGTAATAGTGAAAGGAAATTATAGATGAAATTTCTACCGGATGGTGACTTATTTCAGGCGCTCGTTATTACAAAGATAGAGATGACCGTGTAAAATCGACGAAAATGAGGATATGTAAGGTTTTGGCGGTGCGCAACGGTGAGCTGCTGTGGGCGCCTTGACGATTAGCGGGATGGTATTTCGTGAGTTGGTGCGATGAGCTGTGCCGTTAGCCGAGAACGCGAGAGGCGGGGTTGAAAAGTGTGAACAAGAAAGTTGCAAGTATGATGATAACGCAGTCGACGGTGTTTTGGGGTATGGACGCGCCTGAGACAACAGGTTGCTCATGGAGACTGACCAACGGAACAGAAAGGTTTGAAGCGAAAGACAGAAGGTGAAGCGGTGAGCACAAACAGCGGGAGTGAAAGGGCACAAACCACAGCCGGGCTGCTTGCTGTTAAATTTTAACTTTCACTGAAACGAACACTTGCTATAATATTTGAAAACAAATAAAAGCTGATGTGGAAGCAGTGACAATATTCATCTTTATAATCTTCTTTGGGGAAGGCTGGCACAATGGGCGGTGTTGCCGCTATATGAACGGTGTTGCTGAAACGTTTTTAGTGTAAATGTCTTTTGTAAATAAACGACGTTCTGTGGCACGCTATGTAGATAGCACGATAGTTAACCAGGTATCGAGCATGGGCAAATAATGCAGATGAACAAGCAGATGGCGATTGATGGCTTTTGTATGTTTATATCGCCCGTTGTCGAGTCAAGGCAAGTGACTATGTAAAACCAGTGCCTGTTGATAACGCAACTCAATACAAACTAATGAGGTGACCGCTGCGCATGTTTTAAAGGTGGTCGATAAACTACGAACTGGAAGCGGCGCCTGTAAAGACAAAAATAAACGAGATGGATGAATTGTGTTGTATTACCAGTAAGAGACATTCTGTTGAAACCGACCCCAGTAAAA